>OLGB01000849.1_pt1 | contig 40145 bp, 34 predicted proteins | sample 1605691 | NCBI WGS metagenome assembly OLGB01 (sample SAMEA3888925, study PRJEB22519) | human gut metagenome | biome: human gut; feature: human-associated habitat; material: faeces | place: Denmark | collected 2010
TGTCTGCGCGCACTTGACACAAACTCGAGATGCGCAAAGAGCGTGCGCAGAAATGAGGGTTAGTGTGAAATTTCATGTTTTGACACTTTTTTCTGAAATGATTGAACAGGGGCTTGGGACAAGTGTAATCGGAAAGGCGATGCAACGGGGGGCAATTTCCCTGAATGTGGTAAATATCAGAGATTATACGGAAGAAAAGCATGGAAAAGTGGATGATTATCCCTATGGCGGCGGTGCGGGGATGCTGATGCAGGCGCAGCCTGTTTACGATGCTTGTATGGCTGTGACGGGGGGAAAAAAAATCCGGACAGTTTATATGACCCCCCAGGGAAAGCCTTTTACCCAGAAAATGGCAGAGGAATTTTCCAGGGAAGAAGAGCTTTTACTGCTTTGCGGTCATTATGAAGGAATTGATGAACGGGTTCTGGAGGAGGTTGTCACGGACAGGGTTTCCATCGGAGATTATGTTCTGACCGGAGGAGAACTTCCGGCGATGGTGATGATTGATGCCATAGCAAGGCTTGTGCCGGGAGTCCTTGGAAACGAAACCTCCGCGGCGGAAGAGAGCTTTTACAATGATTTGCTGGAATATCCCCAGTATTCCAGACCGGAGGTCTGGCATGAGAAGAGGGTGCCGGAGGTTCTGCTTTCCGGAAATCATAAAAAGATTTCTGCCTGGCGGCTGGAAAAGGCAAGGGAGAGAACCCGGGAAGTACGTCCGGAGCTGTATGTAAAATATGAGGCAAAGCAGCAGCTTATCCGGAAGCTGTCAAAGGAAAAAAGAAATCATATTGCCATGATAGAATGTCTTCGCAGAGGTGCGGGGGAGATTCTGTGGGAGGAAAAGGGAAGTGTTCTGCTCCGTCACAGACCTTCCGGTGTCTGCATGGTTCTGGGGGGGCAGGAGAAAGTACTGCCTGAACCGCTTTTGAAAAGACTGGCAGAGGAAACGGGAGAAATGGTGGTCTGTCAGGAATGGGTAAAGGAAATACTGCGTCAGGGGCAATATCGGGAAATGATGCAGTGTATTCAATATCTGTATCCCCAGAAGGAAACTCTTTCCGTAATCTGTAAGGATATCAGGCAGCTTTCTCTGGAAAACCTGTCAGAAGAACAGTTCGAGGAAATGTGCAGGTATTATACCCTTGGAGGCAAAGAGTATTTGCAGGAAAGAATACAGGCAGGTGCAATGTACGGGGCATTTGAGGGCGAAAGGCTGACAGGATTTATTGGAATCCATTCGGAGGGCAGCCTTGGGATGCTTTATGTGCTGGAGGAATACAGAGGGCGGGGAATCGCCAGAAGTCTGGAAGCCTATGCCATCAATAAGATGCTGGAAAGAGATTGGATTCCCTATGTTCATGTAATAGAAGGAAATGAAATATCCTGCCGGTTACAGGAGAAGCTTGGACTTTACCGGGCAGAGAAAAAAATCTGGTGGCTGGAGAAAGCAGGAGCATGCCAGACCGGCTGCGAAGGAGATTGATGAATCTTCAGAAAATGTATAAAATGTCTTGCAAAACTGGAAACAACGTGGTAAAATTTTAATGTTGTGTAAACGAAGATGGTCCTCTGTTACGAATATGTATTAAGAACATCCCCATTTATTTAAGGAGGCTCGTTATGAGTGATATTATTAAGGAAATCGAAGCTGAACAGCTCAAGGCAAGCGTTGATGAGTTCAACGTAGGCGACACCGTAAGAGTTTATGGTAAGATTAAGGAAGGAAACCGTGAAAGAATCCAGGTATTCGAAGGCGTTGTCCTGAAAAGACAGGGCGGAAGCAACCGTGAGACTTTCACTGTAAGAAAGTCTTCCAATGGAATCGGTGTTGAGAAGACCTGGCCGTTACATTCTCCCAACGTTGAGAAGGTTGAAGTAGTCAGAAAGGGTAAAGTAAGACGTGCTAAGCTGAACTACTTAAGAGACCGTGTTGGTAAGAAGGCAAAAGTTAAAGAGCTTGTAAAGTAATTCCTGAAAGGACAACCTCCCTATGGTTGTCCTTTCTTTTTTTTTATGCTATAATGTGCAACAGGCACAGCAGAAAAACAAGCGACGCGAAGCGGCATTTGTTTTTCTGTGCCTGTTGCAACGAGCAAACCTTCTGCGAAGCAGAAGAAGGAGCGCGGAAGCGCGGGTTTGCGAGTATGCACCCGAAGGGGGCAGAGGAGAAGAGCAAAGCTACTGCGAAGCAGAAGAAGGAGCGCGGAAGCGCTGGGGATGGACGCGGAGATTTTACATGGCGAAAGAAAAAGGACTCAGTTTTTATAAAAAGAGAAAAAAGATAAATTCCGCTCTTGTCCGGGAGATATTCAACTGGCTTTTCGGGATACTGGCAGCCGTTTTTATTGCGGTTGTCCTGAACCTGTTCTTTGGAATGACAACGAATGTGGTCGGCTCTTCCATGGAGCCTGCGCTGTACAACGGTCAGAAAATCTGGGTGGACAGATTCCGGTATATCCTGTCTTCTCCGAAAAAGGGAGATGTGGTTGTTTTCCTGCCAAAGGGGAATGAAAATGCCCACTATTATGTCAAGCGGGTTGTGGCAGATCCAGGGGACAAGGTGCTGATTCGGGATGGAGTTTTATATGTCAATGGTGTGGAAAGCAGTTGGGTGACAGAGAAATTTTCTGACCCCGGGATTGCAGAAAATGAGTTTGTGCTGCAAAGCGGGGAATTTTTCTGCGTTGGCGATAATCCGGGACAGAGTGAGGACAGCCGTTCCGCGAATATCGGTCCGGTGAAGGAAAGTGATATTGTAGGAAAAGCATGGTTCCACAGTTCTTCGGAGGAAGATGGAATGGGACTGATAAAATAGATTGGAAATGGAGAACAGGATGAATATTCAGTGGTATCCCGGACATATGACAAAGGCTGTCCGAATGATGCAGGAAAATATTAAGCTGATAGATTTGATTATTGAACTGGTGGATGCCAGGATTCCCTTCAGCAGCCGGAACCCGGATATTGATGAGCTGGGGAAAAATAAATCCAGAATGGTACTTTTGAATAAATCGGATTTGGCTGACCCGGTCTGGAACAGGCAGTGGTTGGAGTATTTTCAGAAAAAGGGAGCATATGTGTTGGAAATCAATTCCAAGACGGGCGCCGGAATCAAGGCGATTAACGGACTGGTACAGGAAGCCTGCCGGGAAAAGCTGGAACGGGACAGGAAAAGAGGAATTGTAAACCGTCCTGTGCGGGCGATGGTGGCCGGGATTCCGAATGTGGGAAAATCCACCTTTATCAATGCCTTTGCAGGAAAGGCATGTACAAAGACGGGAAATAAGCCCGGTGTTACCAAGGGAAAGCAGTGGATTCGACTGAATAAAAATCTGGAGCTTCTGGATACGCCCGGTATTCTGTGGCCAAAATTCGAGGATCAGCAGGTAGGGCTGAATCTGGCTTATATCGGTTCTGTGAATGATGAGGTCATCGTACTGGAGGAGCTTGCCTGTCACCTTCTGGATACCCTGCATCAGCTGTATCCAAAGGCTGTTGAGGAGCGTTATCATATCGAATGGAAGGAAAAAAGTGTTGAAAATCTGGAAGAAATTGCCAGAAGCAGAGGCTGCTTCCAGAAGGGTGAAACACTGGATTTGAAGAAGGCTGCGGGAATTTTACTGGATGATTTCAGAAGCGGCAGACTCGGAAGAATGACATTAGAACGCCCTTAGGCGCAGAGGGGAAAGGCTTGGATAAAAATGAATAAAGTAATGAAGGAAATGATTAGTACCTTACTGTATCTGCTGTTGGTGCTTTGTCTGACATGGATTGTGATTACCTTTGTGGGACAGAGAACGGAGGTGGACGGAGCGTCCATGGAAATGACCCTGATGGATGGGGACAATCTCATTGTGGATAAGATAAGTTATCGTTTTCATGACCCTGCAAGATTTGATATTATTGTTTTCCCTTTTCAGTACAAGGAAAATACTTATTATATCAAGCGGATTATCGGGCTTCCCGGGGAAACTGTCCAGATAGATGAAAAGGGAAATATTTATATTAACGGAGAGATTCTGCAGGAAAATTACGGCAAGGAAGTTATCAAACCGGAGAATGTGGGAATTGCCGCAGAGCCGATTATTCTGGGGGAGGACGAATATTTTGTCATGGGAGACAACCGGAATAACAGCAGCGACAGCCGGACGGAGGTTGTGGGAAATATTCACCGGAAGGATATTATAGGCAGAGCATGGCTTCGGATATGGCCGCTTTCCGAGTTTGGCTTTTTAAAGCATGGTTGAGGGAAGAAAGCGCGATAAAAAGAGCAATGTAAAAGAATATCGCGGGAAATATTGGAAGAATGGAGAAATGGTTTGAAAAGCATAGGAGAAATAAAGGCAGAATTGCAGGCAGCTTGCGAGGATGAGCTGCCTGATTTTATAACATGTTATAAAGCGGATGAGAGAGCGGGGGTGCAGAAGCTTGTGGAAAGCGCGGGAAAACGTATACAGGCGCTGGAAAAGGAGAAAGCACGGATAGAGGCTCTTCGGGTTTACGAGGAAGAATATCGGGAATTTGACTTTATCTGCGGAATTGACGAGGTGGGCAGGGGACCGCTGGCAGGACCGGTTGTGGCAGGAGCAGTTATTTTACCCAGAGATTGCAGAATCCTCTATATAAATGATTCCAAGCAATTGTCCGAAAAAAAGAGAGAGGAGCTTTATTCTGTTATTCAGAAAGAAGCGGTTTCCTGTGCGGTGGGATATGCGTCACCGGAACGAATTGACGAAATCAATATTTTACAGGCAACCTATGAGGCGATGCGGGAGGCAATTGGAAAGCTTTCGGTAAAGCCGGATATTCTCTTAAATGATGCGGTGCGGATTCCCGGTGTGGACATCAGGCAGGTGCCGATTATCAAGGGGGATGCAAAGAGTATTACCATTGGTGCGGCAAGTATTCTGGCAAAGGTGACAAGGGACCATCTGATGGAGGAATATGACAGGGTGTTCCCGGAATATGATTTTGCCGGAAACAAGGGCTATGGAAGCGCAGCCCATATTGAAGCCCTGAAAAAGTTTGGACCTACACCGATTCACAGAAGAAGCTTTATTAAAAATTTTGGAAACTGGGCGTAACAGATAAAAATATGTGCGGAAAGGCATGGGATTTGTATGAAACTGACAGACCTTTTTTCCGGGAGAACACAATATGAAGATACCGTACAGAACGGGCAGGAGCCAAAAAGCAGAGCCGCTCTGGCAAATGAAATAAGCAGGCAGATAAGGGCGCTTGTTCCGGGTCAGACCCTGCATGGAGAAATTGTAGGGAGAAACGGAGGAGAGGTACAGGTCAGGCTGGCGGAGGATATGATATTAAATGCCAGAGTGGACCAGAACATCTATCTGGAGCTGGGAAAGGATTTAACCTTTGAGGTAAAAAACAACGGAGCAACCCTGACGTTAAGCCCACTGTTTACCAATGTAGCCACGGACGGAAATATTATTAAGGCGCTGGAAATGGCAGGACTGCCGGTGCAGGAAAAAACGGTGGAAATGACGAAGCAGCTGATGGACAGCGGGCTTCCCATCCACAAGGCAGCCCTGCAGCAGGTATTCCGGGAATGGCATGCTTTTATGGAGGAGGGAGAGCTGGCAGATATTATCAATCTGCACAAGCTGAATCTTCCGGTAAACAGGGAAAATGTAGAGCAGATGGCATCCTATCGGAATCTGACCTATCAGTTGAATCAGACAGTGGACGACATCACAGAGCAGCTTTCACAGGTTCTTGATACGCTGACAGAAGAGGGAAAGACCCAGGAGGCGGAAAAGCTGCTGGGGAGGATACTGGAGCTTGCCGGAGAAACGGAAGGCGAACAGGCAGAAGCAGTACAGGCAGCGTCGAAAACCGGTCAGACAGAGGCAGTACAGGCAGCGTCGGAAACAGGGCAGCCAGAGACCGGCAGGTCAGCCCAGGAAGCGGGACAGGAGGGAGCCATTCAGGCAGCCATGGAAGCCGGGCAGACGGAAAGCGGTAAGAAAGTTTCAGAAGCAGGACAGACAGAAGCCAGACAGATAATTTCGGAAGGCGTAGAATCGGAAACATTGAATACAGCCCCGGAGGATGGACAGATAAAGGGGCAGATATCCGGAGCTGGACAACAGGAAGCCACAGCTCTGGCAAAGGAGTCCGGAACCACCTTAAAGCAGGCACTGGCGGCAGTCAGGGAACAGCTTACAGCAAACTGGAGTATTACGCCAGAAGAGCTTGAGGAGGCGGAAAAGCTGGGAGAGTTTTATAAAAAATTTGCCAGACAGTTAAATGGACTGGCAAAGGCGTTAGAGGAGGCAGGACAGGCGGACAGCGGAGCCGGGAAAGCGGTGATGACAGCAAGCCGGAATGTTGATTTTATGCAGCAGATAAACCAGATGTACGCCTATGTACAGCTCCCGCTAAAATTTGGGCAGGAGAGGGCACATGGGGATTTCTATGTTTATACAAACAGGAAGAACTTGAGCACCTCAGGAGAAGGGGTGAGCGCCCTTTTACATCTGGATATGGAAAATCTGGGACCTCTGGATGTTTATGTAAAGTTACAGGAAGCAAGGGTAAGTACGAAGTTTTATGTGCGGGATGAAGAAACACTGGATTTTCTGGAAGCCCATATGGACATTCTGACAAAAAGGCTGGCAGACAGGGGATATTCCTGCGAATGTTCGGCAATGACAAGAGAAGGGGAAGAAGAATTGCAGGATAAGGGATTAAAGCCTCTTCTGGAACAGGAAAAATCAATGGTGTTATCCCATTATGCCTTTGATGTCAGAACCTGACGGGATTGGTGCGAAAACGTGCGCAGAAATGGATATGACAATGGAAGAAAAAAAGAAAAAACAGGCGGTGGCGCTGGAATATAATCCGGAGGATGATGCACCCCGGGTCATTGCCAGCGGCAGGGGGATTCTGGCAGAAAAGATTATTGAAAAGGCGAAGGAAAGCGATGTGCCGATACATCGGGATGATAAGCTGGCGGATACCCTTTCCCGGCTGGAAATCGGAGAAATGATTCCGCCGGAATTATATGAGGTGGTTGCGGAAATATTGATATTTGTAGATTCCATGGATAAAATAAAGGGGAAATTATAAAAGACGGCAGATGAATAACAGGACGTTGGGGAGTGAATGGGAAGAAAAGGCTGCTGCGTATCTGGAAGCCAGAGGAATGAAAATTCTGGAAAGAAATTTCAGATGCAGTCAGGGAGAAATTGATTTAATCGGTGTGCAGGGGGAATATCTTGTATTTGTAGAGGTAAAATACAGGCAGAATACCGGGAAGGGGTTCGCCAGTGAAGCGGTGGATAAAAGAAAGCAGTATCGAATCAGCAGGGTGGCGGAATTTTACTGTTATCAGAAGAAAGTCGGCATGCACCAGAGTATCCGGTATGATGTGGTATCTGTTCAGGGCGGAGAAATAGAATGGATTCCCAACGCTTTTTTCCACCAGTATGCAAGGCAGTATAAAAAATAAAAAGGACGTGGACGGGTGAATTTGGAATATCAGAGAAATCAAAGGGGAGAGGTGGAATACCTGACCTTTCCAATCCTGGAAAAGACCGGCATGGTAAAGCATCTTTTTTCTACAAGAAAGGGCGGTGTCAGTGAAGGATATCTGTCCTCTATGAATTTAAGCTTTAAATGCGGGGATAAGGAAGAAAATGTATTGGAAAATTACAGGCGAATCGGAGAGGTGCTTGGCTGCTCTATAGAGGATATGGTGCTGTCCAGACAGACCCATACCACCAATATCCGTCTGGTGACAGAAAAGGACAGAGGAAAGGGACTGGTAAGACCCAGAGATTATGAAGATGTGGACGGTCTGATAACGGCGGAGCCGGGGGTGGTGCTTGTAACCCATTACGCAGACTGTGTGCCGCTGTTTTTTGTGGATAAAGAGAAGCATGTGATTGGTCTGGCACACTCCGGCTGGCGGGGAACAGCAGCCGGGATGGGGGCGAGAATGACAGAAGCCATGGGAGAAGCCTTTGGCAGTAAACCGGAAAATCTGGCAGCGGTAATCGGTCCCTCCATCTGTCAGGACTGTTATGAAGTCAGCGAAGAGGTAGCAGAGCAGTTTACTCAGTTTCCGGGGGCTGTAAAGGCGGGAAAACAGCCGGGAAAATATCAGTTGAACCTCTGGGAGGCAAACAGGCAGATTTTACGGAAGGCAGGACTTTTGGAGGAGCATATCGCGGTGGCGGGCATCTGTACCTGCTGTAATAGTGACCTTTTGTTTTCCCACAGGGCGACGGGAGGAAAAAGAGGGCTTCTGGGGGCTTTTCTGGCCCTTGGTTAGTCTGCATTAAGGAAAACTTCATAATTTTCCTTTGGAACTTTTAAAAATATTCTGGTTTACTAAAAATTAAGAATGGACGGAAAGGCTTGGTCAGGGAAAATGGCGAATATACTTGTTTGTGATGACGACAGGGAGATTGTAGATGCGATTGAAATTTATTTAAGTCAGGACGGCTATCGTATTTTTAAGGCATATGACGGAGAGCAGGCAATTGAAATGTTGAAGAGGGAGGAAATCCACCTGCTTCTGATGGATGTCATGATGCCGAAGCTGGACGGTATCCGGGCAACTCTGAAAATCCGGGAGAACAGCAGTATTCCGATTATCATGCTTTCTGCAAAGTCGGAGGATACGGATAAAATACTGGGGCTGAATATCGGAGCGGATGATTATATAACAAAGCCCTTTAATCCGCTGGAATTGGTGGCAAGGGTGAAATCCACCCTGAGAAGATATACCTCCCTTGGAAGCCTGAGCGCAGAAAACAAGGCGATTTATCAGGTGGGCGGTCTTGTGATAAACGATGATACAAAGCAGGTGACGGTGGATGATGAACCGGTGAAGCTGACGCCCATTGAGTATAACATTCTGCTGCTTCTGGTAAAAAATCAGGGCAGGGTTTTTTCCATTGACCAGATTTATGAGAATATCTGGAATGAGGATGCGATTGGCGCGGATAATACGGTGGCGGTACACATCAGGCATATCCGGGAAAAAATTGAAATCAATCCCAAGGAGCCCAGATATCTGAAGGTTGTCTGGGGCGTCGGGTATAAGTGTGAAAAGCTGTAAAGCGGGAAATGGAGAAAATGGAAAGAGAAGAAACCGAAAAGCGGGATACGGAAAAAAAGGATAAACGGCAGGCAGGGATAAAAAGAATCGGACTGGCAGTTTTTCAGCATCTGCTGGCAGCGATTGTCCTTTTGATTGTGGCAAGTCTGCTTGTCAATTCCTATATTGAAGTGGAAACCATTGATGGAGAACAGGTTTACAGGCTGTTCTCCATGGATATGAGCCGGGAGTTTGAGGAATCGGATGTCTATCATGATTTATTCCAAAGCGCGGTTTCCGATATTACCCAGCTTGTGGTAATTAAGGAGCAGCTGGAAACCGGAGATTCCTTTGATGCGGGAAAGCGGATTGATGTTACGGAATATGCCAGAAAGCTGGGGAAAGACGAAGAGTGCCCCATTACAGCCATCTATGAGCTGGATGAGCTGATTCGATGGGGAAAATACGGAATCAATTATACAACGGCTTCCATGAGCATGTCGGAATTTATTGAGTACTTCGGGAATGTTTTATTCCCGGAGAATTTTGCGTTGGATGAGTACGGTCAGCTTTGCTTTGCCGGCTTTTATCGGGTGGAAAAGGAGGACAGTGCAGCTTCTTCGGACAGTGTCAGGGACGGGGAGGAGCTTACCGAACTGGAGAAGCTTCTGGCAGGCTATTCCCAGGAACAGCAGGAGGATATGGTCTTTTCCTATATCATGGCAAAGAATCTGGACGGGATTGAGGTATCCAGGGAAGAGGACGGCAGGCTGCGGATTTCCGTGTCCATGCTGGATTATCGTTACAGCACGGCAGGGGGCGACAGGCGGTTAATCGGATACGCGGATAACTGGGTGGATTATATGCACCTGCAGAATAATATTGTGATGGCGGTGGAGAATCTTACCCTGAACTATCAGAGATATCAGATATGCAATGAGGCTTATCAGGCAGATAAGACCAATGTAAAGTACATGATACGGATGATGACGGATAAGGGAATCCAGACCTATACCAACGTAGGGGAATTGAAAGAAAGGGAAGACGAGGCGGTCACGGAATTTTTCTCGGAATACAGAAGATATCTGATATATTATCCGGACAGCCTTGTGTTTATGGGAAATACCCTGTTAAGCGAGGAGGAGCTGGATGAATATATAGGAATGTATGCCTATGCTTATCCGGACACCACTCATATCTGGATTGGGGTGGATACCAGCTATTCCGTGACGGAGGATGTATTTTATCAGGCGAGGGAAAAATATAATACCATTGTGCCGAATGTGGGAAAACTGCTGGCGGCGATTGTCATTCTCTGCTTTGGCTGGCTGGGACTTGGCGTTTATCTGACAGTAACGGCGGGAACAGCCCGTGCCCTGAACCGTTTCGACCGGATTCCCACGGAAATTTTCCTGGCGCTGGGGGCAGGCTGCGGCTATGGTGCCTTTTTGCTGGGACAGCACATTGCAGCAGTGGCAAGTGGAACGGTAAGCGCTGTGGGATTTCTCGGAGCGCATTTTAACAGGGTTTACCGCTATTGCAGTCTTGGATTATACGGTATGGCAATCAGCCTGCTTATCGGGCTTTTCTGGTACAGTCTGGTACGGCGTATGAAGGCGCACAGCATCTGGCGGGACAGTCTGCTGCATTATATCGGGGCAGGGATCCAGAAGGCACTCCACTTTGTATTCCGGCACAGAAATTCGGTTATCAGTGTGCTGATACCCTATAATCTGTTTCTGTTCCTGAATCTGGCGGTGGTTGTGGTTGTATTCCAGTTGGATGCCGTTTCCCAGAAGAAGGGACTGGTATTTCTGATTTTCTGCGGCATGATACTGTTTGACTGCATTATCGGAGTATTATTGTTTAAGCGGAATGCGGAAAGAATAGAGATTGTGGAGGGCATCAGCCGTATCAGGGACGGAGAGGTAGAGTTTAAGCTGGATACAGCCAGTCTTCACGGAGAAAACAGGGAGCTGGCGGATGCGGTAAACAATATCGGGGAAGGAATCCGAAAGGCAGTCCGGACAAGTATGAAGGATGAGCAGATGAAAACGGATTTGATTACCAATGTGTCCCATGATATTAAAACGCCTCTGACTTCCATCATCAATTATGTGGATTTATTAAAGCGGTTAAAGATTACGGAGGAGCCTGCCAGAGGATATATTGATATTCTGGACAGCAAGGCGCAGCGGCTGAAGCAGTTGACGGATGATTTAGTGGAGGCGTCCAAGATTTCCTCCGGTAATATTGAACTGAATCTGGAAAAACTGAATCTTACCGAGCTTTTGAATCAGGGTATCGGGGAATTTTCCGAGAAATGGGAGGAAAAGGGATTACAGGTTATTTTTGAAAAGGAAGGACAGACAGCCTGTATCTATGCGGACAGCCGCCGGATGTGGAGGGTTGTGGAAAATCTGTTTAACAACATCTGCAAATATGCCATGGAGGGAACAAGAGTATATATTGATTTGGAAACAGAGGATGAAAAGATAGAGGTTTCCATTAAGAATATATCCAGACAGCAAATGAATATAAAACCGGAGGAACTGACGGAGCGGTTTATCAGGGGTGATTCCTCCAGAACCACGGAGGGCAGCGGACTGGGGCTTTCCATTGCAAAAAATCTGGTGCAGGTCCAGGGGGGCAGCTTTGAAATTCAGATGGATGGAGATTTGTTTAAGATTGTGATGTGCTTCCCGGAATATAAAGCAGAAGAGCAGCAAAAAACACAGGCGTAAAAGCCTGTGTTTTTTATCCGTCTATCAGTTGCCGATTCCCGTCCGCTGGTTATAGGCATCCAGGATTCCATGAATCTTATCGGTGGTTGCCATAACATTGGAAAGGGAAGCGTCATGGTTCATAAAGTCAATCAGGGAAGCGATGAACTTGCTCATATCTGCTTCGATGAAATAAGGTCTGGTATAAAGCTCAGGGGGAAGGTAAGTTAAATTGGTTGTAACCACCTTGTCAAAATAGCCTGCCTCGTAAGCTGCATCAAAGGCGCTCAATCCATCTGTGAACAGTCCGAAGGTACAACAGATAAATACCCGGCGGGCGTTCATTTTCTTTAACTGCTTTGCGGTATCCAGCATACTGCCGCCGGAGGAAATCATATCGTCAATGATGACAACATCTTTTCCTTCGATATTATCTCCCAGAAACTCATGGGCAACAATAGGATTCTTGCCGTTTACAATGGTAGAATAGTCCCGGCGCTTATAAAACATACCGGTGTCTACTCCGAGAACGCTGGCAAAGTAAATTGCTCTGTCCAGAGCGCCCTCGTCCGGGCTGATAACGATTAAATGATCCTTGTCCACAATCAGGTCGTCCTCGGAATTTAAAAGAGCCTTGATGAACTGGTAGGGAGGAGTAAAATTGTCAAAGCCGTTTAAGGGAGTGGCATTCTGTACTCTGGGGTCATGGGCATCAAAGGTGATAAAGTTGCTGATTCCCATATCCCGCAGCTCTTCCAGTGCGTAGGCACAGTCCAGAGATTCCCTGCCGTTTCTTTTATGCTGTCTGCCTTCGTACAGGAAAGGCATGATAACGTTGATACGGTGAGCCTTTCCGTTGCATGCTGCAATCACACGCTTTAAGTCCTGATAATGGTCATCCGGGGACATATGATTGGTATAGCCGTGCATATTATAAGTAATACTATGGTTGCAGACATCCACCAGTAAAAATAAATCCTTGCCGCGGATGGTTTCGCCAAAGACAGCCTTCGCCTCTCCGCTGCCGAAGCGGGGAGTGTCAATATTGACAAGATAATTGCTTTCGCTGTATCCGTGGAAAGCAGGGTCTTTTTTAACTTTGTCATTATGGACATTTTTTCTGAATTCTACAAGATAATCATTGATTCTGCGTCCCATTTTCTCCGCAGAGGGCAGAGCAACAATTTTTAAAGGGGCGACGGGCATTGCATTTTCCAGTTCTCTTAAGTCAGGCATGATTTCCTCCAAGTTGGTTCGAACATTCTTTACTTTAATTTTATAACATTCCGCTAGTGACACGTCAAGGAATTTCTTGTATACTAGAAGGACAGGCAGTAGAAAAAGCAGATTTGCAGAAGACAGAAAGGCATGAAATATTTATGCAGCAGCATATTGTAAAGAAGGTTTTTCCGGGCAGTATTGCGGAGGAACTGGAAATAGAGGCGGGGGATAAAATCCTTGCCATAGACAATACGGAAATAGAAGATATTTTTGACTATCAGTTTCTGGTACAGGATACCTATATAGAGGTTCTGGTGGAAAAGCCGGACGGGGAGCAGTGGCTTCTGGAAGTGGACAAGGAAATGGATGAGGACCTTGGCATCGAATTTGAAAACGGTCTGATGGACAATTACCGCCACTGCCATAACAAGTGTGTGTTCTGCTTTATTGACCAGATGCCGCCGGGAATGCGGGAAACCTTGTATTTTAAGGATGATGATTCCAGACTTTCCTTTTTACAGGGCAATTATGTGACCTTGACAAATATGTCAGAGCATGATATTGACAGAATCTGCCGTTATCATTTGTCCCCCATCAATATTTCCTTCCAGACCATGAACCCGCAGCTGCGATGTAAAATGCTAAACAACCGTTTTGCGGGAGAAGCTCTGAAAAAGGTAGACATTTTAAACGATGCAGGGATTCACATGAACGGACAGATTGTACTCTGCAAGGGGCTGAACGACGGAAAGGAACTGGAATTCAGCATCAGAGAGCTGATGAAATATATTCCGAATCTGGAGAGTGTTTCCGTTGTGCCCGTTGGGCTGTCCAGATACCGGGAGGGACTGTATCCGCTGGAACCCTTTGAAAAAGAAGATGCGGAAGAGGTTATTGATTTAATCGAGAAATATCAGCGGGAATGTTTTGAAAAGTACGGGATTCATTTTATCCAGGCGAGCGATGAGTGGTATATTCTCGCGGGACGGGAGATGCCGGAGGAAGAACGGTATGACGGCTATTTACAGCTGGAAAATGGCGTGGGAATGATTCGGCTTTTGAAAAATGAATTTGAGGAGGCAATCCGTCAGCGAGTGCTGGCGGAGCAGAAGACTTCTCCGGAGGGGACAAGGCACCATGAGGAGGAAATGGCGATTGCCACAGGCAGGCTTGCATACCCGTATATTTCGGAAATGGCTGAGAAAATGATGGGGCTCTGGCAGGGGCTTACCGTTCATGTCTACGCCATCAGAAATGACTTCTTCGGAGAGCATATTACAGTTTCCGGGCTGATTACCGGCCAGGATTTGATTGCACAGCTAAAGGATAAACCGCTGGGGAAAAGGCTGCTTTTGCCGGAAAATATCCTGCGCAGCGGGGAAACGGTTTTTCTGGACGATATTACTGTGGCGGAGCTGGAAAAGGCTTTACAAGTGCCGGTGAATATTGTAAAATCAAGCGGATGTGATTTTGTGGAAACAATTTTGCGGAATAGAGATTAGTGTGTGCAATGAGCGTGCGCAGAAATGGGGAATAGTATGGCAGAAAAAGGAAGAAAGCCGATTGTAGCGGTAGTCGGCAGACCGAATGTTGGAAAATCAACGCTGTTCAATGCTTTGGCAGGGGAAAATATTTCCATTGTAAAGGATACGCCCGGTATTACGAGGGACAGAATTTATGCGGATATTACCTGGCTGGACAGGAAGTTTACCCTGATAGATACCGGCGGTATTGAGCCGGACAGCAAGGATATTATTCTTTCCCAGATGCGGGCACAGGCGGAAATCGCCATGGAAACGGCAGATGTGATTATTTTCCTTGTGGACGTAAAGCAGGGGCTTGTGGATGCGGATGCAAAGGTGGCAGATATGCTGCGCCGTTCCAGAAAGCCGGTGGTTCTTGTGGTAAACAAGGTGGACAGCTTTGAAAAATATATGGCGGACACCTATGAATTTTATAATCTGGGAATTGGCGAGCCCCATGCCATTTCCGCGGTAAACCGTCTTGGACTGGGGGATATGCTGGAGGCGGTTGCTTCCTATTTCCCGGCACAGGAAGAGGATGAGGAAGGGGATGAAAGAATCCGGGTTGCCATTGTGGGAAAGCCCAATGTGGGAAAATCCTCTCTGATTAACAAATTCCTTGGGGAAAACCGTCTGATTGTATCCGATATCGCAGGAACAACGAGAGATGCGGTGGACACGGAAGTTACCTATAACGGAAAAGAATATATCTTTATCGATACTGCGGGACTTCGACGGAAAAATAAAATTAAGGAAGACCTGGAAAAGTTTATGATAGTCCGTACCGTCAGCGCGGTGGAGCGGGCAGATATCGTTGTACTTGTCATTGACGCGGTGGAGGGTGTTACCGAGCAGGATGCCAAAATTGCCGGAATTGCCCATGAGCGGGGAAAAGCAGTGATTATTGCCGTGAATAAATGGGACGCTGTGGAAAAGGATGACAAGACCATTTACCGGGTGACGGAAAAGGTGAGAAATACTCTTTCCTTTATGCCCTATGCGGAAATCCTGTTTATTTCTGCCATGACGGGACAACGGCTTCCCAAGCTGTTTGAAACCATTGACATGGTAAGTGAGAATCATGCAATGCGTGTGGGAACCGGTGTGCTGAACGAGATTATGTCAGAGGCAGTTGCCATGCAGCAGCCCCCTTCCGATAAGGGAAAGCGTCTCAGACTTTATTATATTACACAGGTATCTGTAAAGCCCCCTACCTTTGTTATTTTTGTAAATGACAAGGAACTGATGCATTTTTCCTATACAAGATATATTGAGAATCAGATTCGGGAAACTTTCGGATTCAGAGGAACGCCCCTCAGGTTTATTATCCGGGAGCGAAGTGAAAAGGAGCAGTAGAGTAGAAATGGTAAGAGTTATCTGTTTGCTGATAGGATATGTTTTCGGACTGTTTCAAACAGCGTATTTTTATGGAAAGGCACATGGAATTGATATCAGACAGCACGGAAGCGGCAACTCCGGTACGACAAACGCTCTGAGAGTACTGGGAACGAAGGCAGGGCTGATTGTTTTTGCCGGGGACTGCTTAAAATGTATGGCGGCGGTATGGCTTGTACGGCTGATTTTCGGGAATACCTACCATGAGATTATTTATCTGCTGTGCCTGTACGCAGGGGCGGGAGCCATCCTGGGACATAATTATCCCTTTTACATGAATTTCAAGGGTGGAAAGGGCATTGCCGCAACGGCGGGTATGGTGCTTTCCTTCCATCCCTACTTTATTATTACCGGCGTGCTTCTGTTCTTTATTCCCTTTTTTACAACCCATCTGGTTTCACTGGGGTCTTTACTGGTATATGCAGGGCTGATGATTCAGCTTGTTATCTGCGGACAGACGGGCTTGTTTGCTGAGATGACCCAGGGGGAACTGATAGAAATGTATGTGGTGTTCGCCTGTCTGACAGTCCTTGCTTTCTGGAAGCACAGGGAGAATATCAAGCGGCTGATTCACGGAAATGAAAGGAAGACCTATCTGTTCCATAAGAATAAAGTGGATGTGGACGAGAAGAAGGCATAAGGGCATCAGGCAAAAAGCTTCAATAAAAACAGGAAAGAAATGAGGATGTGGATATGGCAAAGGTTAGTATTATCGGAGGCGGAAGCTGGGGGATTGCCATCGCAGTCTTATTACATAAGAACGGGCATCAGATTACCGTCTGGTCTGCACTGGAATCCGAAATTAAAATGCTGCAGGAAAATCATGAGCATAAGATGCTTCCTGGCGTGAAGCTGGCGGCGGATACCGTTTTTACAACGGATGACAGAGAAGCGGTAGAGGGGCAGGATTTGCTGGTTATGGCAGTGGCAAGCGCCTATACAAGGCAGACAGCCCATCGTTTGAGCCCTCTTGTGGCACCGAACCAGAAGATTTTAAATGTGGCAAAGGGAATTGAAGAGCACACGGTGATGACTCTGTCGGAGATTATCGAGCAGGAGATTCCCCAGGCGGATGTGGCTGTCATGTCCGGCCCGTCCCATGCAGAGGAGGTCGGCAGAGGAATCCCCACTACGATTGTAGTCGGTGCAAAATCCAGAAAGACAGCGGAATATATCCAGAATCTGTTTATGAATGAGGTTTTCCGCGTCTATATCAGCCCGGATGTGCTGGGAATGGAGCTGGGTGGTTCCTTAAAAAATGTGGTGGCGCTTGCCGCGGGAATTGCAGACGGTTTAGGTTACGGAGATAATACAAAGGCAGCCCTGATTACAAGGGGGATTGCGGAAATTGCAAGGCTTGGAACCGCAATGGGAGGTAAATTTGAAACTTTCTGCGGTCTGACAGGAATCGGAGATTTGATTGTGACCTGCGCCAGCATGCACTCCAGAAACCGCAGAGCGGGTATTCTGATTGGGCAGGGAAAAACCTGTGAAGAGGCAATGGCAGAGGTCAAGATGGTAGTAGAGGGCGTATATTCTGCCAAGGCAGCTATGGAGCTGGCAGAAAAGTATCATGTGCAGCTTCCGATTATTGAGCAGGTAAATCATGTTCTGTTTGATGGAAAGAGTGCAGCTGCAGCAATGAAGGAACTGATGCTCAGAGATAAAAAAGCGGAAAGCCCCGAAATGGAATGGCCGGAATAGGGGCTTTCCGTTTTGCTTTATGGATTAACGATAAATGGCACCCATGATTTCAGCAGCCATCTTCGGCTTGTTCATGGTGTAGATGTGGACATCGTTTACACCGTTTTCCTGTAAATCACGAATCTGACGGATACAGAAGTCAATTCCTGCTTTACGCATATCCTCCGGGTTTTCTCCGTAGGTGGCAATCATATCGGCAAGAGCTTTGGGAATACTGGAACCGGCGAGGGTAATTGTGGTGCCAATCTGTTTTGCAGAGGTAATCGGCATGATGCCCGCGCAAATCGGTACAGTGATTCCCTTTTTTGCTGCCTTTTCCAGAAAACTGTAATAGAAGTCATTGTCAAAGAAAAGCTGGCTGATGAAAAATTCAGCGCCGGCATCCTGTTTTTTCTTCATGTTATTCAAGTCGCTTTCCATGCTGAAGGATTCAAAATGCTTTTCCGGATAGCAGGCACCGGCAAGATGCAGGTCCGTATGCTCCTTCAAAAAGCTCATCATATCGCTGGCATGCTCAAAATCTCTGGAATGGAACTGTTCATCCGTCATATCCTTCGGACGGTCCCCGCGGAGAGCCAGTACATGCTCCACATGATGCTCCTTTAAGGACCGGCAGACCTCTAAAAGGTGTTCCTTACGGCTGCCGACACAGGTAACGTGTGCCATGGCATCAATTCCAAGGGTATTCTGGATATAGGATGCAATTTCAATTGTTTTTCCGGAACGGCTGCCGCCTGCTCCGTAGGTAACGCTGATAAAATCAGGATTCAGCTTTCCCATGGCGTTTAAGGTTTCAAAGGCGGCTTCAAATTCGCCGTCCTTTTTGGGCGGAAATACTTCAAAAGAGATAGTTTTCTTATTTTCAAACATATTTTGCAGCATAATCGGACACCTTTCTGTCATTTTTATAGATAATTTCCTTGCTTTTAAAACAAAACTATCGTAACATGAAAAGGAATGGATTTCAAGGTAGTGTGTGAAAAACACGGAAATGAGGAGAAGGATGACAGTTTTTGATGAGTTAAAAGCGAGAGGACTTCTGGCGCAGCTGACAGACGAGGAAGAAATCAGGGAATTGATTAATAATGGAAAGGCAGTTTTTTATATTGGTTTTGACCCTACCGCAGACAGCCTGCATGTAGGCCATTTTATGGCACTCTGTCTGATGAAGAGATTACAGATGGCAGGAAACAGACCGATAGCCTTGATTGGCGGCGGTACAGCCATGATTGGCGACCCCTCCGGCAGAACGGATATGCGCAGCATGATGACAAAGGAAACCATTGACCATAACTGTGAATGTTTCAGAAAGCAGATGAGCCGCTTTATCGAGTTTGGCGAAGGCAAGGCGATGATGGTAAACAATGCGGACTGGCTCAGGGATTTGAATTATATTGAGTTTATCCGGGACATCGGCGCACATTTCTCTGTAAACCGTATGCTGACAGCAGAGTGCTACAAGCAGCGTATGGAGAAGGGCTTGAGCTTCCTGGAGTTTAATTATATGATAATGCAGAGCTATGACTTCCTCTGCCTGTATGAAAAGTATGGCTGCAATATGCAGTTCGGCGGGGACGACCAGTGGAGCAATATGCTGGGCGGCACGGAGTTAATCAGAAGAAAGCTGGGTAAGGACGCTTATGCCATGACAATTACCCTTCTGTTAAATTCTGAGGGAAAGAAGATGGGAAAAACCCAGAAGGGTGCTGTATGGCTTGACCCGGAGAAGACCTCTCCCTACGAGTTCTATCAGTACTGGAGAAATGTAAATGACGCAGATGTAATCAAGTGCTTAAAGATGCTGACCTTCCTTCCTCTGGAGCAGATTCAGGAGATGGAAAGCTGGGAGGGAAGCCAGTTAAATCAGGCAAAGGAAATCCTTGCTTACGAACTGACTGCCCTTGTACACGGGGATGAGGAAGCGAAGAAGGCACAGGAGAGCGCGAGAGCGCTGTTTGCCGGTGGCGGAGATGCTTCCAACATGCCCACCTGTGAGCTGGAGGAGGCTGATTTTACCGATGGAAGCATTGATATTATCGGTGTGCTGGTAAAGGCAGGGCTGAACGCTTCCCGTTCCGAGGCAAGACGTGCTGTGGAGCAGGGCGGTGTTACCGTAGACAACGAGAAGGTGACAGATTTCAAGACCACCTATACAAAGGATACCTTTGCAGGCGAGGGTATTGTTGTAAGACGGGGCAAGAAGAATTACAAGAAGATTGTTTTAAAGTAAAAAGCAATAGCTGAGAGATTTGCGAGGCATCTGCTGTCAGAAGCAGGTGCCTTTTTTTATTCATAGGAAATTTCATCCTATGAATAAAAAAACGCTCCGCGAGGAGCGCACTGCGGCGGAGTGGAAGAATGTTGCACAGCAACCCGCCGCAGGCGGAGAATCTCGCAAGCGAGATTCTTTCTTAGTGTGATAAAAAAGGCGCATGCCGCATACAATGAAGCAGGATAAGACAGGAGGTTTTGGCTTATGGACTATGCGGTAAATACATACGACTTGTATCGGGATATACAGCAAAGAACGGGAGGGGAGATTTACATCGGTGTGCTGGGACCTGTGCGTACGGGAAAATCCACCTTTATCAAGCGTTTTATGGAGGAAATGGTTCTGCCCTTTATGGAGGATGAACCGGCGAAGGTGCGGGCGCAGGATGAACTGCCCCAGAGCGCCGGAGGAAAGACGATTACCACAACGGAGCCTAAATTTATTCCAAATGAGGCAGCCAGAATTATGCTCAAAGAGGACATTCCTGTTTCTGTCCGGCTGATTGACTGCGTCGGCTATATGGTGGAGGGCGCGGCGGGACATATGGAGGGGGATGAGCAGCGCATGGTAAAAACCCCCTGGTTTGAGGAAGAAATTCCCTTTACCCAGGCAGCGGAGGTGGGGACGGATAAGGTAATGAACGACCATTCCACAATAGGTATGGTGATTACCACGGACGGCAGCTTTGGAGAATTGCCAAGAAGCGCCTATGAGGAGCCGGAGGAGAGGACAATTGTCGCCTTAAAGAAGTTAAAAAAACCCTTTCTGGTACTGGTAAACAGCCAGAAGCCCTACGGGGAGGAGGCAAGGAAGACGGCGGAGCAAATCAGCGGGAAGTACCATGTATCTGCGATGCCGGTAAACTGTGAGCAGTTAAAGAAGGAGGATATTCACAGGATTCTGGAAAATGTGCTGTATGAATTTCCGCTGACGGCGATAGAGTTTTACAGTCCGAGATGGGTGGAACTGCTTCCTGCGGATAACAGGATGAAACAGGAAATCATTACAAAAATCAGGGAACTGATGCAGGATTACAATACCATCCGGGATGTGCTGGAAAAGCCGGTACAGCTGGAGAGCGATTATATCAGGCGCTGTAAAACCGATGCGGTGGAGCTGTCGGATGGGGTTGTAAAAATCCAGCTGGAGGCGGAGGACAGCTATTATTACGAAATGCTGACGGAGCTGGCAGGGGAGCCGATTCAGGACGAGGATCAGCTTATCGGGAAGCTGAGGGATTTTGCGTCCATGAAGCATGAGTACGAAAAGGTGCTGGATGCGGTACATATGGTCAGAATGAAGGGGTATGGTGTTGTCACACCGGATAAGGAGGAAATCCTTTTGGAAAAACCAGAGCTTATCCGCCATGGAAATAAGTTTGGCGTAAAAATAAAAGCTACAAGCCCTTCCATTCATATGATTCGCGCCAACATTGAAACGGAAATAGCTCCCATTGTGGGAACCCAGGAGCAGGCGGAGGATTTAATCCACTATATCAACGCGGCGGAAACGGAAACGGGAATCTGGGATACCAATATTTTCGGAAAGACAGTGGAGCAGCTTGTCAATGACGGCATTACGGCAAAGGTGGCTGTCATAGGGGAAGAAAGCCAGTTAAAGCTTCAGGATACCATGCAGAAAATAGTGAACGACAGCAATGGCGGTATGGTGTGCATTATTATATAATCGCATAAAATGTGCTGCAGCAGGTCAGAAAATACAGGAAGCAACAATTCGGAACAGAATTGTTGCTTTTTTGTTGTGGCTTCGGTATAATTATTTTCAGGCTGATATTCAATCGCAAGTTTTGTGTCTGCGCGCACCTGGCACAAACTTGTCATGTGGTGGAGAAGTGCGCAGAAATGAGTATAAACATGAATCAGGCTTATGAAAAGCTGACAGGCTGTCTGGAATGTATCAGGAAGAAAACGGATTTTGTACCCAAGGTGGGAATTGTACTTGGTTCCGGCCTGGGAGAGTATGCAGAGGAGATCCAGGTGGTAAAGGAAATTCCCTACGGAGAAATAGAGGGCTTTCCGGTATCCACGGTTCCGGGACATGCCGGAAAATTTATTTTCGGATATCTGGATGAAATCCCTGTTGTCTGCATGAAGGGAAGAGTTCATTATTATGAAGGCTATCCAATAACGGATGTGGTTTTACCCACAAGGCTGATGAAGCTTCTGGGGGCGCAGATTTTGTTCCTGACAAATGCGGCTGGCGGGGTCAATACCTCTTTTCATGCGGGGGATTTGATGCTGATTAAGGACCATATTTCCGTATTTGCGCCGAACCCTTTAATCGGACAGAATATAGAAGAACTTGGGGTGAGATTCCCTGATATGAGCAGTGTTTATGATGAGGAGCTGCAGGAACTGATTAAAAAGACGGCAAAGGAGCAGCATATCTTTTTACAGGAGGGAATTTATGCCCAGCTTACCGGGCCTTCCTTTGAATCTCCGGCGGAAATCCGTATGCTGAGGACCCTTGGATGCGATGCGGTGGGAATGAGTACCGTGGTAGAGGCAATCGCGGCAAATCATATGGGAATGAAGATTTGCGGAATTTCCTGTATCAGCAATCTGGCGGCAGGACTGTCGAAAAAGCCTCTCTGCCATGAGGAGGTACAGGAGGCTGCGGATGAGGCGGCACCGAACTTTAAGAGATTAGTGACCGGTTCTGTAAAGGCAATGCGGAATTTGCTGGATTGACAGGTGTCGGAAAGGGGTTACAGAGCTTATGGATAAAACAGCTTTGATACAGGCTGCACTGGATGCAAGAAGGGCAGCCTATGCCCCCTATTCCCATTTTCAGGTGGGAGCGGCACTCCTGACAGAGGAGCTTGGGATTGTCACAGGGGTAAATATTGAAAATGCCTCTTACGGGGCAACCAACTGCGCGGAGCGGACTGCGGTTTTCAAGGCGGTCAGCGAAGGAGCAAGTCATTTTAAGGGAATTGCCATCGCCGGAGGCATGGAGGGCGGCAGCATAGAGGAGTATGCTTTTCCCTGCGGTATCTGCAGGCAGGTGTTACAGGAGTTCTGCGGAGAAGATTTTCTGATTATTGTGGCAAAAAGCATAGACGACTACAGGGAGTACCGGTTAAAGGAGCTGCTTCCCTTTGGTTTTGGAGGAGAATCTATTAAATGAGAATCAGACTTTATAATGCCCGGATTCTGACAATGGAAAAGAACCGCTCTGTTTTTGAGGGGGAAGTCTGGGTAACGAATGAAAAAATTGCCTGTGTGGCGGAAAAGAAGGAACTGGAGGAATTAAAGGACAGTTTTCCGAAGATTGCCTGGGATGTACAGATAGATTGTAAGGGAAATCTTCTGATGCCCGGTTTTAAAAATGCGCATACCCATTCGGCTATGACCTTCTTACGTTCTTATGCAGATGATGTACCGCTTCAGACCTGGCTGCAGGAAAAGGTATTTCCCATGGAGGCAAAGCTGACAGGAGAGGATATTTACCATCTGACAAAGCTGGCAATTCTGGAATATCTGACTTCCGGGATTACCACGATTTTTGATATGTATCTGACACCGGATACTATTGCGGAGGCCTGTCAGGATATGGGAATGCGGTGTGTACTGGTAAGCGGGCTGAATAATTTCAGTTCTTCCGTGGAGCAGATGGAGCGGGAATACCTGAAATGGAACCAGAAAAATTCACTGATTACCTATCAGCTTGGATTTCATGCAGAATATACCTGTTCCAAGGACCTGTTATACAGGGTGTCCCAGCTTGCACATAAATACCGGGCACCGGTCTACACCCATCTTGCGGAAACCGCTACAGAGGTGGAGGAATGTAAGGCGAGGTATGGCATGACACCGGCGGTCTTTCTGGACAATATGGGACTGTTCGATTACGGCGGAGGCGGATTCCACTGCGTCCATATGACAGAGGATGATATGGAGGTATTCCGCAGAAGACGGCTGTATGCCATAACAAATCCGGCTTCCAATATGAAGCTTGCCAGCGGGATTGCACCCATTGCGGAATTTGAGAAAAAGAAAATTCCCGTTGCCATAGGAACGGACGGCCCGGCGAGCAACAACTGTCTGGATATGTTCCGGGAAATGTTTCTGGTCAGCGGCTTAAGCAAGCTGCGGGAAAAGGATGCCGCCAGCCTGGATGCGGAAAATATTCTGCGTATGGCAACGGTGAACGGCGCCAGAGCGATGCGGTTAAACAAGGCGGATTGTCTGGCAAAGGGAAAGCTGGCAGATATTATCATGCTGGATTTACACCAGCCCAATATGCAGCCGATTCATAATATTCCAAAGAATATTGTTTATAGCGGCAGCAAGTCCAATGTCTGCATGACAATGATTCACGGCAGGATTCTCTACCGGAACGGAGAGTTTAACATCGGAGAGAGCGTGGAGGATATTTATGCCCGCTGCGGTGAAATTGTCAGACGGATTATTGGCTGATGGTCGTAAGAGCAGTAAAAAGCTGCTTTCATGATAGGATTCTCTAAAAATGTATAGGAGGGAAAGAAAAAATGTTAGAGAAGCTTTTTCACTTTAAGGAGAACGGGACAACGGCGAAAACGGAAGTGATTGCCGGACTGACTACCTTCATGACAATGGCTTATATCATTGCCCTGAATCCCAATCTTCTGACAAATTTTAAGGCAGACGGAGGAGATGCACTCTGGAACGGTGTATTCCTGGCAACCTGTATTGCCTCTGCCATTGGTATGTTTGTGATGGCATTTGCAGCAAATAAGCCCTTTGCAATGGCACCCGGAATGGGACTGAACAGCTTTTTTGCCATCGTTGTTTTAAACATTGCCGGACTGACCGGTATGTCCTATGTGGCATCCTTCCAGTCAGCACTCTGTATTATCCTGATTGAGGGTCTTGTATTTATTGTGCTTTCCGTACTGAATATCCGGGAGAAAATTGTTGATGCAATTCCTCTTGGGGTACGGCTTGGTATTGCACCTGCCATCGGTATGATGCTTCTGAACATCGGACTTGGCTCCAATGCCGGAGTTTATTCCGATAAGGGCGGTCCCTTTTATGTCATGAGGGATTTCTTCGGTTCCCTGACTGCCTCCGTGGCAAGAGATAATATGGGAAGCGGTTATACCCAGATGGTACTGACCGTTGTTACCATGTTCCTGGGACTGTTTGTAATTGTTGTTCTGGCACATAAGGGTGTCAAGGGAGCAGTGCTTCTTGGAATGTTGGTATCCAGTATTATTTACTGGGCAGGAGAGGCAATGTTCTTACACATTAACCCCTTCGCGTCCCTGCAGGACGCATCCTTCCTGCCTCCTTTTAAGGATATGGCAGAAACCACTCTGTTCAAGTTCAATTTCAGAGGCTTTGCGGAAATCGGCTGGTTTACGGCAACTACTCTGGTAATTACCTTCTGTATCATTGATATGTTTGATACAATCGGTACTCTGGTTGGTACAGCAAGCCGCGCGGGTATGCTGGATAAGAACGGAAAGATGCCGAAGATGAAGGAAGCCCTTCTGGCAGATGCTGTTGGTACTGTAACCGGTTCTGCAATGGGTACTTCTACCGTTACCACCTTTGTTGAGTCTGCCTCCGGTGTGGAAGCAGGCGGACGTACCGGTCTGACTGCCCTGACAACAGGTATTATGTTCCTGGCTTGTATTTTTCTGGCTCCCATTGCGGGAATCATTCCTGCGGCAGCAACCTCTTCCGCACTGATTTATGTAGGTGTACTGATGGTAACCGGTCTGAAGAATGTTCATTTTGATGATTTGAGCGAGAGCGTGCCGGTTGCGCTGATGTTGATTGCAATGCCTGTTTCCGGTTCTATCGGACATGCTATCGGTATCGGCCTGATTTCCTATACTGTATTAAAGCTCTTTACCGGAAAGGCAAAGGATGTTTCCGTACTGACCTTTGTTCTTTCTGTTATCTTCCTGTTAAAGTTCTTCCTGGTTGCTTAAAACCGGGCAGGAAAGCTGCGAAAGCAGCACAGGCTGGGGGAGAAATGCGTGTAATAAAGGATGGACGGGAGCATGGAATATCTGATATTGACAGGTGCAATCTGTATTTTTGTCATTCTTGTGTTTTTTCTGGAATGGAAGAGAAACAGTGCCGAAGAGAAGCAGTTTATTAAGAAGCTTTATGAGGACTATGAAGTACTTTCTGAAAAGGAATATGCGCCGGAACGGTTTGCACGGATGGGCAGTTATTATGAGCGCCATAAAAAAGAAGGACAAATTGATGATATTACCTGGAATGATTTGGAAATGGATGATTTGTTCCGCAGAATGAATTATACGCTTTCTGCCTCCGGGGAGGAATATCTGTACTATGTTCTCCGTACTCCGAAGCTGGATACGGAGGAACTCGGAAGGCTGGAGGAGGGAGTTGCCTTTTTCGGAGAAAATCCGAAGGAGCGTGTCCGTATCCAGTTGCTTTTAAGGAAGCTGGGATATACAGGGAAGTTTTCCCTGTATGACTATCTGGAACATCTGGAGGATTTGGGGGAGAGAAGCAACCGGAAAAATATTTTCTGCAACCTGCTTTTTCTTCCCCTGATTGGATGTCTTTGGGTGAATTTTTCTCTGGGAATTTTAGGAATTGTCATATTGACGATTTACAATATTTTAACCTATTTCAGGGAAAAGGCAGAGATAGACCCTTATATTGTAAGCTTTGCCTATATTATCAGACTGCTGGATGTATGTGATAAATTAAAAAAGAATCCCCTTCCTGTCTGTCAGGAAGAGTGGGAGTGTATCAAAAAGAACCGGAGCGCCCTGCAGGGAATCAGAAGAAATTCCATCTGGGTAATGTCCCCCACAAGGGGAAATTCCTCCGGGGATATTATTTCGTTATTTATGGATTATATCCGCATGGTGTTTCATGTGGACTTATTACAGTTTAATAAAATGCTGGGCTGCCTGCGGGGACATATGCAGGAAATCGATGCCCTGATTGGCACCGTGGGATATCTGGAAAGCCTGATTGCCATCTGGATATTCAGAACCTCTTTAAAGGAAGGGTACTGCCTGCCGGAATTTAAGCCCTTTCAGGAGGGGGAAAACCAGTTCCTTCTGGAGGAGTGTTATCATCCTTTACTGAAGCATCCGGTAAAGAATAGTATCTGTATGGAAAAGGGAGTTCTGCTGACGGGTTCCAATGCCTCCGGAAAGTCTACCTTTTTAAAGACTGTGGCAGTCAATGCGATATTGTCCCAGTCAGTCAACACCTGTATGGCGAAAAAATATGAGGCACCTCTGTTCCATGTATATTCTTCCATGGCACTTCGGGATAATATGGACAGCGGGGAAAGCTATTATATTGTGGAAATCAAGGCACTCAGGCGGATTCTGGATGCTGCGGAGCAGGAAAAGATTCCTGTTTTATGTTTTGTGGATGAAGTGCTCCGGGGGACGAATACAGTGGAGCGGATTGCCGCCTCTACCCAGATTTTAAAGTTTTTACGGAAAAGAAAAGTATTTTGCTTTGCGGCAACTCATGATATAGAATTGACAGAACTTCTCGGGGAAGAATATGAGAACTACCATTTTGAGGAAAGTCTGGAAAACGGAGATGTGGTTTTCCATTACAGACTGCTTCCCGGAAGAACTTCCACCAGAAATGCCATCCGGCTTCTGGAAATGATGGGATATGAAAAGGAAATTACAGAGAATGCGGCAAGACAGGCGCAGGAATTTGTACAGACCGGGAACTGGAGAAGTTAAGGAAGGAAACAGAGAGAAGAAAGAAAAGGAGCGGGTATTATGGCTAAGGCGAATCTGATTGAATTTGGAAGAATGTTTTTGTCCTATGGAGTTTTGATGCTGATTATTGCAGCGGTATGCGGCGTGGCAGTGGCACTGGGCATCTTCCTGGCAAAGAGAAAGAACCAGAAGAATAATGGCTAAATCGGCTGGGCAGAAGCTGAAGCTTTTATACATTGTCCAGCTTCTGACGGAAAATACGGATGAAAACCATCCTGCCAGTACAGCGGAAATTATCAGTTATCTGGAATCAAAGGGAATCCATTCGGAAAGAAAAAGCGTCTATGATGATATAGAGAAGCTCTGTGAGTTCGGCTATGATATTATTCAGATAAAAAGCAGGCTGGGCGGCGGATACTACATGGCTGCCAGAGAATTTGAACTGGCAGAATTAAAGCTTCTGGTGGACGCGGTGCAGGCTTCCCGTTTTATTACCACAAAAAAATCCAGAAGCCTGATAAAGAAGCTGGAAAAGCTTGCAGGGAAGCAGGATGCCGGGAAACTGCAAAGGCAGGTTTATGTGGCAGGACGGGTTAAAACAGAAAACGAAAGTATTTATTATAATATCGATACCATTCATCGGGCAATTCAGGAAAACAGACAGATTGCCTTTCTTTATATGGACTGGAATCTGAAAAAGGAAATGACGGCAAGACCGGGAGGGATTAGAAAGGTAAGCCCCTGGGCGCTTATCTGGCAGGATGAAAATTATTATCTGGCGGCATATGATGAAGCGGATGATATGTTAAAGCATTATCGTGTGGACAAGATGGGACAGGCAGAGGTATTGACGGAAGCCCGGAAGGGGACGGAAAAATTCGCCGGAATTGACCCTGCCGTGTACACAAACCGTACCTTTGGGATGTTCGGCGGGGAGGAAACCGTAGTCACGCTGCAGTTTCCCAACAGGCTCATAGGGGTTGTGATGGACCGGTTTGGAAAAGAGGCGGATATCCGCCCTGTGACAGAGCGGGTTTTCAGAGTCCGGGCGAGTGTGGCGGTCAGCGGACAGTTTTTCGGGTGGCTTGCGGGAATCGGCAGGGAGGCTGTGATTATCAGCCCGGAACCGGTCAGGGAAAGATACCGGGTGTGGCTGGAGGATATTGTGGCAACCATGCGGATGACGGAGGCACTTTCGGAAAAATAGTGTCAGACGGTCATTGACAAGGCAGGAAATATTTCTTATACTGGTAAATGCAACACAACATATAGAGATGTGCCGTGAAGAAAAATACAATATTTGGTAAAAACGGATTTATGCGGAGGGGAAAAATGAGCAGCAATTTTGAGGCAGTAACAGAAAATATGGATTATGGGACAGAATATAAGCCCTTAAAGAATGTTTATGTTATCAAGAAGGATGGCAGTAAGGAGGCCTTTAATGTACAGAAGGTAATCAGTGCTGTCGGAAAAAGTGCCTATCGTGCTCTGACAAAATTTACAGAAGAGGAAGAAAGACATATCTGTAATTATGTGATTGAAAAGGTGAATGAGCTGGACGCGGAGGAGATTCCCATTCCTATTATGCACAATATCGTGGAGAGCGCGTTGGAGCAGGTAAAACCTGTTGTGGCGAAAAGCTACCGGGATTACCGTAACTATAAGCAGGACTTTGTGCGGATGCTGGATGATGTCTATAAAAAGAGCCAGTCCATTATGTATATCGGGGACAAGGAGAATGCCAATACGGATTCTGCCCTTGTGGCAACCAAGAGAAGTCTGATTTTCAATCAGCTCAATAAGGAGCTGTATCAGAAATTCTTTATGACAACGGAGGAGATTCAGGCATGTCGTGACGGCTATATTTATGTCCATGATATGTCAGCGAGAAGAGATACCATGAACTGTTGTCTTTTTGATGTGCAGAATGTGCTTTCCGGCGGCTTTGAGATGGGAAATGTCTGGTATAATGAGCCGAAAAGTCTGGATGTGGCATTTGACGTTATCGGAGATATTGTCTTAAGTGCGGCAAGCCAGCAGTACGGCGGCTTTACGGTGCCCAGCGTGGATTTGATTCTGGAGCCCTATGCAGAGAAATCCTATCAGAATTATATTGAAAAATATCTGCGTCTTGGGATAGAGCCGGAAAGAGCGGAGAAAGAAGCCTATGCGGATGTGGTGCGGGAGTATGAGCAGGGCTTTCAGGGCTGGGAGTACAAGTTTAATACCGTAGGAAGCAGCCGGGGAGATTATCCCTTTATTACGGTGACAGCGGGAACCGGAACCGGCAGATTTGCAAAGCTTGCGACGATTACCATGCTGAATGTAAGACGGAAGGGACAGGGCAAGAAGGGCTGCAAAAAGCCGGTACTTTTCCCGAAGATTGTCTTTTTGTATGACGAAAATCTCCATGGACCGGGAAAGCCTCTGGAGGATGTCTTTGAGGCCGGTGTGGAGTGTTCTGCAAAAACCATGTATCCGGACTGGCTGAGCCTGACCGGCAAGGGCTATGTGGCAAGTATGTATAAGCAGTACGGAAGAATTGTTTCCCCTATGGGATGCAGGGCTTTTCTGTCTCCCTGGTATGAAAGAGGCGGCATGCATCCGGCGGATGACGAGGACAAGCCGGTATTTGTCGGCAGATTTAATATCGGTGCGGTATCACTGCATCTTCCCATGATTCTTGCCAAGGCGAGAAAGGAAAGCAGGGATTTCTATGAGGTGCTGGATTATTATCTGAACCTGATTCGCCAGTTACATATCCGTACCTATGCCTATCTGGGAGAAATGCGGGCATCCACAAACCCGCTTGCCTACTGCGAGGGAGGCTTCCTTGGCGGGCATCTTGGACTGCATGATAAGATTAAGCCTCTGTTAAAGTCTGCTACCGCAAGTTTTGGCATCACTGCCCTGAATGAATTGCAGGAATTATGGAATGGCAAATCTTTGGTGGAGGATGGTGCCTTTGCTTTAGAGGTTATGGAATATATCAATGCAAGGGTCAACGAGTTTAAGGAAGAGGACGGAAATCTCTATGCCATTTACGGGACTCCTGCGGAGAATCTCTGTGGAGTACAGGTGAAGCAGTTCAGAAATAAATACGGTATTGTAGAAGGGGTTTCCGACAGGGAGTACGTGAGCAATAGTTTCCATTGCCATGTGACAGAGGATATCACCCCCATTGAAAAGCAGGATATGGAAGGACGGTTCTGGAACCTCTGCAACGGAGGAAAGATTCAGTATGTAAAATATCCTGTGGATTACAATATGGAAGCCATTAAAACCCTGATTCATCGCGCTATGGAGCTTGGATTTTACGAGGGTGTCAACCTTTCTCTGGCATATTGCGATGACTGTGGGCATCAGGAGCTGGAAATGGATGTCTGCCCGAAGTGCGGCAGCCGCAATCTGACCAAGATAGACCGTATGAACGGTTATCTGTCCTATTCCCGTGTACATGGGGATACAAGACTGAATGACGCGAAAATGGCAGAAATTGCGGAAAGGAAGAGTATGTAGGGATGAGATACCATAATATAACCAAGGACGATATGCTCAACGGAGATGGGCTTCGCGTGGTGCTTTGGGTGGCAGGCTGCAATCATTGCTGTAAAGACTGCCAGAATCCGATTACATGGGACCCGGACGGCGGACTGCTGTTTGATGAGGCTGCCAGGGAGGAAATTTTTGAACAGCTTGAGAAGAGTTATATTTCGGGAATTACCTTTTCCGGGGGCGACCCGCTCCATCCGGCGAACAGACTGGACGTAAGAGAACTGATGGAGGAGATTAAACAGAAGTTTCCCAATAAGACCATCTGGCTCTACACCGGGGATGTCTGGGAGAATATTAGGGATTATCCGTTGATGGAATATGTGGATGTGCTGGTGGACGGCGAGTTCCACACCGGGGAGAAGGATACGAAGCTGCTCTGGAAGGGCAGTGCAAACCAGAGAGTGATTGATGTACAGAAAACGTTACAGCAGCCTGACCCGGCAGTCCCGGTGTTGCATTGCGGGGATTATGCAGACAGCTATGAGGTTACGAAGAAGCCGGAGAATGTAAAGGGCTGTTGCGATTAGGACAAGAAGCAGGCGCCGGAAGGTGCGCGGAAATGAGGAGTAACATGAAGCGGATTGCGCAGTTTTTTAAAGTGAGCGAGGAGAATTTTCTGGCTGCCATGAAGGATGAATTTCCACAGTACGGGGAAGAGAAAATCCGAAAAATGTATGAGGAACTGTCCCTGCCGAAGCGGGCAACAAAGGGCAGTGCGGGATATGACTTTTTTGCTCCCTTTTCCTTTACCCTTCCGGCGGGAGCTATGATTAAAATTCCCACCGGAATCCGGGCAAAAATGGAGGAAAACTGGGTGCTTAAGATTTATCCCAGAAGCGGACTTGGATTCAAGTATCGTCTGCAGATGAACAATACCGTTGGAATTATTGACAGCGATTATTTTTATTCTGACAATGAGGGTCATATTTTTATTAAAATGACAAACGATACCAGAGAGGGAAAGACTGTGGAGGTAAAGCAGGGAACCGGATTTGCCCAGGGAATCTTTTTGGAATACGGAATTACCGTGGATGATGACGCAGAGGGGATTCGGAACGGCGGATTTGGCAGTACAACCAAATAGCACTGTAAAATACAGGTAATAAAAAACTCTTTTTCGGGCAATGCTAAAGGCAAAATGGTTCGGAAGGGAGTTTTTTCCTTGGAAAAAGAAGAAGTGAGATTGTCTGGAAATTTAACAAAGGACATGGAGTATTTAAACCGGTGTCTGGATGTGGATAAAAATTTTGATGTGATTTACCGGGAGATTACCATCGGCGGGAAAAGCGCCTGCATGTACCTGATTGACGGTTTCTGCAAGGATGAGCTGATGCAGAAGCTGTTACAGTATTTTATGGACCAGAAGAAGGAGGATATGCCCGGAAACTGTCAGGAGTTTGCAAAACAGATGACGCCCTATGTGGAGGTGGAAACCCAGGGTGACTGCGAAAAAATGATTCAGGCACTGCTGACGGGAGTTTTTGTCCTGATAATAGACGGATATGAGGAGGCACTTTTACTGGATTCCAGAACCTATCCCGCAAGAGGAGTAGAAGAGCCGGAAAAGGACAAGGTGCTTCGGGGCTCCAAGGATGGATTTGTGGAAACCGTTGTCTGCAACGCAGCTTTAATCAGGCGCAGGATTCGCAGCACAAAGCTGCATATGGAAATTATGAACGCGGGGGAGGTTTCCAAAACGGATATTGTACTCTGCTATATGTCTGACCGGGTGGACGGGGAATTTTTAGCGGCAATCCGAAGGAAGATACAGGAAATCCGGGTGGATTCCCTGACAATGAATCAGGAATCTCTGGCGGAATGTCTGTATCAGAGAAAATGGTACAATCCCTTTCCGAAATTTAAATATACGGAGCGCCCGGATACGGCGGCGGCTCAGGTATTGGAGGGAAATATCGTTATTCTGGTAGATAATTCCCCCTCTGCCATGATACTTCCCACTACGATTTTTGATGTGGTGGAGGAGGCGGATGATTATTATTTTCCGCCGATTACCGGGACGTATCTTCGGCTGACCCGATTTCTGATTATGCTTTTTACCTACTTTATGACGCCGACCTTTTTACTGCTGATGAACCATACAACCTGGGTGCCGGAGCATTTTTCCTTTATCCTGTTGCAGGATACACCGAATATTCCCCTTATCTGGCAGTTTCTGATTCTGGAGCTGGCGATAGACGGGCTGAAGCTGGCGGCGGTGAATACCCCGAATATGCTGAGTACGCCCCTGAGCGTTATGGCTGCGCTGGTTCTGGGAGAGTTTTCCGTAAACAGCGGCTGGTTCAATGCGGAGGTAATGCTTTATATGGCATTTGTTGCCATTGCAAACTACACTCAGGCGAATTACGAGCTGGGATACGCCTTGAAATTCTTAAGGATTCTGACACTGATTCTCACACAGCTTTTCAGTATCTGGGGCTATCTGGCTGGTGTCCTGATTACGGTTTTATCCATCTGCTGCAACAAAACCGTTTCCAGGCGCAGCTATATTTATCCGCTGGTTCCCTTCGACTGGCAGAACCTGAAAAACCGGCTGATCCGAAGACGCCTTCCCGGCGCCGTCCACAAAAAAGAGAACTGATTGAACCAACCGGAAAGTTATGCTATAATGTAACAGGCGCAAAAGAAAAACAAGCGTCTGCGGAGCAGACATTTGTTTTTCCTGCGCCTGTTAGCGAGAAAACCCGCCAGCGAAGCTGGCGAAGGAGCGCGACAGCGCGGGTTTTGGAGCATAAATGAAAGAAACAAGGAAACAAGCGTCTGCGGAGCAGACGATAAGAATATAAGAGAAAGAAGGGAGATTGAAGAATGTTTAAAATTACGACGGACAGCACAACAGATTTACCGAAGGAATACTTGCAGGAGCATCAGGTTGGCTGTATGCCGATTAGCTATATTCTGGATGGCGTGACCTATGGACGGGATAAGGAGCTTGACTGGAAGGAATTTTACAGACTGATGCGGGAAGAGGGGAAGATGCCTACCACATCCCAGATAAATCCAGCAGAGGCAAAGGAATACTTTGAAGAATACATAAAAACGGATAAGGAAATTCTGCATCTTGCTTTTTCCTCCGGGTTAAGCGGTACCTATCAGAATATGTGTCTGGCGGCGGAAGAGGTAATGGAAGAACATCCTGACGTAAAAATTATCGTTCTGGACAGCCTTGCAGCTTCCATGGGCGAGGGGCTGTTTGTACATAAGGCAGTCCGCCTGCGGGATGCGGGAAAGACTATGGAGGAAACAGCAGAGTGGCTGCGCCAGCATGTGCTGAATGTGGTACATGTCTTTACGGTGGATGATTTGTTTCATCTTTACAGAGGAGGACGGGTCAGCAAAACCTCAGCAGTTATCGGTACTCTGGCAGCAATTAAGCCGAAGCTGCATGTAGATAATGAGGGGCATCTGATTGTGATTGGAAAAATCAGAGGCAGAAAGAAATCCCTGAATGCCCTGGTTGATTATGTCGAGGAAAAGACAGGCTCCTGGAAACAGGAAAATACCGATGACTATATCTTTATCAGCCACAGCGACTGTCTGGAGGATGCGGAGTACGTCAGGGATAAGATAAAGGAGCGTTTTGGCTTTGAACATTTCCTGATTAACAATATCGGTCCTACCATCGGTGCCCATACCGGAACAGGAACCGTTGCATTGTTCTTTATGGGAGAGTCAAGATAAAAAAGCGAAAAGTATAGAAGAGAAAACACAGTTATTCCTGTTTTGTTAGTAGAAATAACTGTGTTTTTTTATTCCATTAGTGTCGGCAGACAGTATTGCTGCCTTGAAGCGGTTCCTGTTGGCTGTAGTATTGGATTTTTATTGGTTATGCTTGATGGTCCAACATCCGTATTTGTTGCAGGAAATTTGGGCGGTGATTTATCTATTCCTTTTATTCTGACAGGAGTTGAAGTATTGGTAATAACTCTGTAAAGACAGCGATAACTTTCAATTTGCTTAAAGAGAATGGCGAAAGCTGTTCTTTTTTATGTTGTTACAGAAGTAATATGCAATGCTGTTATTTTTTGATATAATTTGGATATAAATAAGTAATCTGGTTTTATGAAATAAAAAACGGGGCAAAATACTCATGATAAAATTAGAAAAACGGGGCAAAATATTATAAAACATATTGATAAAACGGGGCAAAATGGATATTGTTAAGAGGGGGGTAAATTCATGTATAGAAAAGACTCGATTATCATAGAAGAATGGCTGAAAAGTTCTGGCAAGGCGTTGTTGGTGACGGGAGCCAGACAGATAGGAAAGACCTGGCTTATAAGAGAAGAAATTGCTAAAAGCGGATATAGAAAGTTTGAAGTCAATTTTATCAATCAGCCGGACCTGGTTGATTATCTCAATGTAAAAATGAGTGCGGAAGAGTTTCTGGTGAAATTGAAAATGATTATGCCGGAGGACTGTAAACCGCAGGAAACGATTGTTTTTTTTGACGAGATACAGAAATGTCCGGAAATCGTGACAAAGATAAAATTCCTTGTAGAAGAAGGCAGCTTTAAATATGTAATGAGCGGCTCCTTATTAGGGGTAGAACTCAGGGGAATAGCATCAGTTCCGGTAGGCTATTTAACTGTCTTAAGAATGCATCCTATGGATTTTGAAGAATTTGCTGCTGCAAACGGTGTTCAGCAAGAGACCTTCTCCTATCTTTATGACTGTTACTGTAACCGCAAGCCTGTGAGTGAATCCGTTCACAACACGATGAAGAAGCTTTTTTACACATACATTGTTGTAGGCGGAATGCCGGAAGCGGTTCAGATTTTTGTGGATACGCACGACATCGGGAAGGTTATCAACTACCAAAATACAATCCTGTCACAATATCGGCTTGATATTGCACAATATGCCGGAAACGATGATAAAATAAAGATTAAAGCGATTTTTGACAGTATCCCTTCGCAGCTGGACGATAAAAACCGTCGATTTATCGTGTCTTCCCTGACTCCATCGGCAAGACTGAACCGCTACGAAAACAGTTTTAAATGGCTTACCGATGCGGGCGTGGCACTTGCCTGCTATAATGTAAATGTTCCCCAGCCTGCGCTGAAATTGAATGAAAAACACAGTTTATTCAAACTCTATATGAACGACACAGGATTACTCTGTGCGGCGTGCATGGAAAATATCCAATTTGATATTCTAAACGGAAATGTCGGTCTTAATCTGGGCAGCATCCTCGAAAATGTTATCGCGCAGCAGATGAAAGCAAACGGTTTTTCTCTTTACTATTTTGATTCAAAAAAATACGGCGAGCTTGACTTCGTCATCCAGAATGGTCTGCAAATTGATTTAATCGAAGTAAAATCCAGGAAAGATTACAGGAAGCATCCCGCGCTGGGCAAAGTTCTTTCTGTAGATACTTGGAAATTCAAGAATGCCTATGTGCTCTGCCAAGGCAATATTGAAGAGCGGAACGGCATCCTATATCTGCCTTGGTATCTGTCTATCTTTCTAAAGCCTGCACAGATACCTGAGAACATGATTTGTGAACTCGATTTGAGCGGTCTTCGGGTTTAAAATGCAAGGAGGGCACACATCCTTTAGCTCATTGCAAATGTGTACCCTCCGTAAAATTATAATATGCAATTCAATAGTCTGCCTTCGAGGCCCTATGTTATACTGTTCGATCAAATAATTTTTTTCCTGCTAAATAAGTTTTTTCAATTTTAATGTTTTTTATTTCGTCAGCGGACGTGTTTCTGATATCTTCGTTAATTATAACGAAATCCGCCGATTTACCTGTTTTTATGCTTCCTTTGCTATCCTCGCAAAAGCATGCATAAGCACTATTGATCGTAAACAATCTTAATGACTCTTCCAATGTCAAGTCTTGCTCAGGTTTCCAGCCGCCAGCAGGATTTCCGTTCAAATCCTTTCTTGTCATTGCTGCATATATGTTTTCCATAATATCTAGACTTTCAACAGGGCAATCTGAACTTCCTGTAGTATGTAACCCTTTGTCGAGAAAACTTTTCCAATCGTATGCCGTCGCCGCTCTTTTCGCTCCAAGTCTGTCATCCAAAATCTTTAGGTCGTAATTTAAGAAAATCGGCTGGATATACGCAATTAGGTTCAATCTCTTCATTCTGTCAAGCTGCTCCGGAGTTGTCACTTGGCAATGGATAATACCATGTCTCTCATTTAATCTCGGATAATTTACCTTAGCTTCTTCAATTGAATTCATAACCTCATCCACGGCACCGTCTCCTATTGCATGAATAGCAACTTGCATTCCTGCCTCATGGCACATTTTAACCATCGATTTAAGATCCTCCGTTTCAAATTGAAGTATACCCCTCTGGTTAGGTGCATCACTATACGGTTCGTTAAGGTAAGCCGTTCTTGCACCTAATGCCCCATCAGATAAAAGCTTTAATGGTCCAAGAGTAAATAGGCCGTTACCCATGTTCCATCCCGTGTGATATCCGTGGTCAAGGAAGTCTCGGATTTTTTCTACGGCCGGGAGATTGCATTGTTCATAAACTCTTATTTTTAATTTTCCCTCTTCAATGAGCTCTCTGTATGCCTGGATTACTTTTTGATAATTTGTCGGTACATCTTTGAAATCGTCAGAATGAATTTCCACTATACCATGAGCGAGCGCTTCCTCTTGTGCAAGCAAAATGAGATCTTTGATTTCTTCGGTTTCTTTCTCCGGAATTGCATCTAAGATACAAGCCCTTGCTCTTTCTCGAAAAATTCCCAAAGGTCTGCCATTTTCGTCGAGGTCAATCTGTCCGCCTTCAATTTCAGGTGCACTCTCCGACATTCCAATTAATTCGAGTCCTTTGCTGTTCGTGACAATCACATGTCCGCATGTTCGTACAAAACAGAGCGGATGTTCAGTAGTGATTTTATCCAAATCATATCTTGTTATAAACCGTGGTTCATCCTTAAACTTATCATGATTCCAGCCTCTGCCTCTAACCCATTTGCCAGCAGGTACTTTATTGTCCTCTATGTATTTTCTGCTCATATCTATTAAATTTTGAATACTGTCGCAGTCATTGTGATTAATATCCTTTAGAAGCATTCCTAATGATAGTATGTGCATGTGTGTTTCAAAAAAAGCAGGAAGAACCGTCTTTCCTTTTAAGTCTATTTTTTCATCATAATTTATATCGGCAAGCAGTTCTTCATTTCCAACTTTTGCGAACTGACCATCTTCTACGATAAATGCAGTACAATCATCCCCTTCCAATGTTACTACCTTACCGTTATAATACACCCTTCTCATTTTATCCTCCGTTCCTAATATTGAGCCGGGCAGTAAAATACTTACCACCCGGCCACTTTAATTTTATTATGCTTCCGCAATTTCTTCTGTTTTGTCTGCACGAGCAATCGTAAATCCTGTTAAGATGTAGATTAATGCGAAGCCCATTCCTAAGTATGTAATCGGTGCATAGAGTACGAAATCCCAAACCGGAAGTCCTAATGTACTTGAGTAAAATGCTCCTGACAACGACCAAGGAATAAGTGGTGCTGTAGCTGTACCAGTATCTTCTAACATTCTGGACAGATTTGTACGTTTCAAACCAAACTTGTCATATAAATCTTTTGTCATGTTTCCGATAACAACAAATGATACATAGTAGCTTACTACGATTAAGAACAGCACTAAATGAAGTAATGCTACCGTAATCATCATCTGTTTGTCGTTCTTCACCGCTTTTGACAGTTTCTCAACGATGATCTCAACTGTACCGGAGGCTTTTAACGGTCCGCCGAACACGCCTGCTGCCAATACAAGTACGATTGTGCTCAACATGCTGCTAAGTCCGCCTCTCAGAACCATTGTATCAACGATGTCAATGCCTGTTGATTCAGTATAACCCTTACCCATCGCAAATATTACATCTGAGAATGATGCACCTTGGAAAATCCAAGCAAGAACCATTGCGGTTAAAATTCCCGAGAAGAATGTCGGTATTGTAGGTTTCTTTAATACAATAAGAGTAACTACAACGATTGGTGGAATAAGCATTATTACATTGATATTGAAGGTGCTCTGTAGTGTTTCCATAATTGCGCTATAATCATCGCCTGCCATGCTCTGGCCTGCATATTTTGCACCCAATACTCCATATAATACCAATGAAACAATAAGGGATGGGACGGTTGTAAGTAACATATATTTGATGTGATCAATTATATTTACCTCAGCAACGGCCGCTGCCATTACAGTTGTATCTGATAACGGTGAAAGCTTATCTCCAAACAACGCGCCTGCTGTTACTGCTCCCGCTGTGTAAGCAAGTGGAATTCCCAATCCTGCTGACACCCCCATTAATGCCACACCTACTGTTGATACGGTCCCCCATGAAGTGCCGGTCATAACAGACATAATCGCAGCAATGAGACAAGTCATTACTAAGAAAATTCCCGGACTTAAGAATTTCATTCCGTAATAAATCATTGTCGGAATTGTACCCGAAATCATCCATGTACCAACAAGCAGGCCTACGCACATCAAAATCATTAAAGGCGAGGCCATTGACTTAAAATTTTCTTTAACTTCATGTTCAATATCTTCCCATTTAATTCCCCAAATCATGGCAAGTGCACTTACCGCCGCTGCCGCACATAACAGAGATACGGATGTGTCCCCTCCGATCTTTGCTTTTACAACAAAAATCGTCACAACTGCGATAAGAAGCAAAATCATAGCTTTCGCAAAACTTAATTTCTTCTTCTCTTCCATAAGTTTGTCCTTTCCTTGTTACAAAAATAACTTTTCTATCGTTTTGTTATGAAGCTTCACCTATTCTAAATGTAAATAATAATGCTTAAAAGTTCCAATATAAGTTAATTTATACTTTTATGCCTTCAAAGCTATAGAAAGGGGTTTGTACTAAAATACTCCACAAGGAAATTATAAAACAATCTTGCTGCATAACTTTTGTAATATGGTCTGTTCCACCTAACATAAACACTTCTTTTGCATGGGGGC
>OLGB01000856.1_pt1 | contig 39946 bp, 40 predicted proteins | sample 1605691 | NCBI WGS metagenome assembly OLGB01 (sample SAMEA3888925, study PRJEB22519) | human gut metagenome | biome: human gut; feature: human-associated habitat; material: faeces | place: Denmark | collected 2010
GTGCATTCTTAGTTAATAATTTGTGATATATATATCTTGAAGAAATAATAACATCCGAATCGCATTCTCGTATTGCAGTCCGCATTTTATATTTTCTCCAATAAAGTATTTTTAGGCTTTTTATCCCTTCTTTCACTATTTTTCCAACTTCACGTGCACTAATAGCTTTTTTTATTTCTTCTCTGTTTGGTTTAACATTCTCTGTAAGATATTTTATTTCAATCCGAGGATCCACTTCAAATGCAGGATTTTCATACAACTTATAAAAACTTATTATCTCTACATTGTATTTTTCTACCAATAAATTAGCTTGTGCTATAACAGCCTGCTCCGCTCCACCATATCCCAGATGTAACATTAAAAATGTAATTTTTTTCATTCTTTTTCCTGAAGGGTTAAACATGAACTTAACCAGTATCCATGTGAAATCCTTGGCGATCAACGCCTCCAATATATCTACGACCATAATTAATGATCAGGAACACTATATTATTCGTGGTGCAGTCCCGATCGTCGATGACATCGTGATGAATGGCGGTCTTTATCCAGCCGAGGAGATTAACAACAGCTACCAGACGATGGAAGGCAAGCTGATGCCTCTGCCGCATCCGATGGTAGATGGCAAATATGTCAGCGCCAATGACCCGCGGGCCATTAACAGCTATCACGTCGGTGCATGGGCGCAGAACGTCAGTAAGTCAGGCGACCAAGTCGTCATGGACGTTTATATCAATAAGGCGGTCGCCGAGACAAAGCCTGACGGTAAACGCCTGATTAATCGCCTCGATGAGATGATCGCCGGCACCAACACCGACCCGATCCACCTGTCTACCGGCTTACTCACGAACAAAGAGAGAAAGTCTGGCGAGTCGAAGCAGAAGAAATACTCATGGATTGCTCGCAACATGCAGTTCGACCATATCGCCATCCTGCTCGATGAGCCGGGCGCCGGTACTCCAGAAGAAGGCGTCGGCATGTTCGTGAATGCCGATGGTCAGGAAGGCGAAGTCGAAACTGCAAGCCTCGTTGATGCGGCAAATAGCCTCAAAGATGGCCTGCTGAACAAAGTTAAGTTCTTCCTCACCCATAACTCCGAAGCCTCCTTCGATGAAATCTACCAGATGTTGCGGGAAGCCATTCGCGCGCCGTCAGGCAGCGATGTTTATCGCTATGTCGTGACCGTATGGCCAGACAAATTCATCTTCGAAGAGGGCAATAAGCTCTTCCAGCAAAAATACCTCATCGACGACAGCACCGTCACGCTGGTCGGCGATCCAGTAGAGGTCGTGCGCAAACCCACTGAGTACGAAGTCAAAACCAACGGAGAAACAAACCCGATGAAAGAGAAGATGATCGCCGCGCTCAATGCCGCAGGCGTTAAAACCGAGGGGCTGACCGACGATCAGGTCTGGGATGCCTATAACCAGCAGGTTCAGAAGAAAGCAGGCGACCAGCCGGGTACTCAGATTAACTCTGATGCGATTACCGCGGCAGTAAATCTGGCTATTAAGCCGTTGACCGACGAGATCAGCACGCTGAAAACCCAGCTGCAGGCCAATGCTGAAAAAGACCTCAAGACCAAGCGTGAAGCGGTCAAAGCGAAATTCCCGTTCATGACCGAAGCGGCGATCAACTCGCTGGCCGGCGAAGCGCTGAACGACATGTACTCGCAGTGCCAAACCAGCACCGGCCTGAACCCGGCATTCCAGGGAAATGGCGCTCAGAGTGAAATTCTTTCTATGGAGGCTCCTGAATAATGGCTCTCGCACCTCGTTTCCATACCGTAATCGCGGGCCCGGCCCGCAAGAATGACCCGCAGGTCATTGAAGCAATCATGGCGGCAGCAGTGAAGCCTGGGTCTCTGGTAATGCTGGATAGCACAGGGAAACTGGCTGTTCACAATGTGGCCGGTGGTGCAGGCGTTGCCCTGGCACTACAGCACAATTATATCGGCGGCGGTGATATCCGCGATGCAGTGCCGGCCGGGGATACTGGCGCGGCCATCATGTGCGAAGACGATGTCGATTACCACATTCTGGTAAAAGCCGGCGAAGTGTTGCTGGAAAACGAAGGTCTGGTTTCTGCCGGTGACGGCACACTGGCCAAGTCGACCACTCCAGCAACCGACCAGGTCCTCTTCTTTTCACGCGAAAAAATCACCGTTGGTGCTGAAGCCCAACTCGTGAAAGTTCGCAAATCAGGGAAAGCTACCGCATGAGCATGATCGTATTTAACAAAAAGCTGGTTACTGAACATAACCAGATCAAGAAGGCATGGAATCAGCTGCTGATGCAGCGCGAATCCTTCAACGTTAACCAGAACACCATTTCCGCTCAGTACGGCGGCGCGCTGGAAGTTAACCAGGCTGCGCTGATCTCTAAAGACTACTGGCGTGAAGTGGACAACATCACCACCCGAGTCTTCCGTAATGACGAAGGCAACGGCCTGCTTGATGACCTGCTCGGTCTCGGTACGCCGATCTCTATCGGCAAGACGGCGGCGCTATACCGCGTTTCCAGTGACGCTGGTAAGGTTCATCGCACACTGACGGGACATGTTCCGGAAGAGCTGGATAAAGTCATCTACGACGAAGCCGGCGACCCGATCCCGATCTTCAATACCGGCTACAGCCGCGAATGGCGTGAGTGGAACGGTATGCAGTCCGAAAACCTCGACGCGATGGCCGATGACCAGGAGGCGCACGTTGCGGCTATCCGTGAAGACATGGCTGACTACATGCTTTCAGGCGATGAGAAGGTGAAGGTGAAGGGGTATGTTGGCGCTGGTATTACCAACCACGCCAACACCAACCAGGTAGACCTGAGTGCATCCGGTCTGAATATTGACCTGACCACCTCGACTCCTGATGAATCAGTCGCATTCTTCACCGGTCCGTTCGCCAAACTGCTGGACGATAACTACGTTCAGGAGAAGGTAAAGGTGTGGGCATCCCCGGATATCATGCGCAACCTGAACCGACCGTATTCCGATGCCGCGGGCTTCAAAGAAGGCACTGTGCTGGAATACATCCTGCGCTATGGTCGAATCGAGTCGTTCAACCAGACCTTTAAGCTGACCGGTAACCACTTCATTGCGTACGTTCGCAACTCGCAGTACATCAAGACGCGCATCGCCGCGCCGGTGGGTACCTTCATGATCCCGCGACAGAATCCGTTCGACAACTACAACACTCTGGTCTGGAGTGCTGTTGGTCTGCAGATTAAGCGTGATTTCAACGGTCGCTCTAAGGTCTTCAACGCACAGGGCTAAGGGTCTTCGGCCCCTTTCTTCGGGAGAAAGCATGAAAACGTTAAAGGTCGAGAAAACCGGCTGCTGGGGCATGATTGATGGCGTCTTCCAGCAACTTCCTGTTGGCCACGAATTCGTCGCGGCGGACATTCCTTCAGCTTTTGCTGGTCGTGTGTCGGTGGTGGGCGAAGTGGAAGACAAAACGCTGGAAGTGGCTACACCTGGCAATGATGCTGCAGAGCAGGCAGAGCAGGCAGAGCAGGCAGAGCAGGCAGAGCAGGCAGAGCAGGCAGAGCAGCAGGAAGAATCTGCCAGCAAATCGAAGAAGGCGAAATAACCATGGCTGACCCAATCACAGCGGCAGACGTGCAGGCGTTCCTCGGTGAATTGGGTTATTCCATTCCCGGCGCGCTGCTGGATCCGATTCTCTGCGTGGTGAACAAGGTTATCCCGTGCCTCGATGGTGCGGGATATGACGACTGCACGGCAAAGCTCATCCTGATGTATGCCGCCGCGCTCATGGCGACGTCTTCCGGTGCCCGGCGAATAAAATCGCAGGGGGCGCCATCAGGCGCGTCGCGCTCGTTCGATTATGGAGATGACGGCATTACCTGGCTGCGTGACTCGCTGGCGAAACTGGATACCAGCGGCTGCACTGGTGAACTTCCGATCAGCGCCGGCAACAGTGTGGGCCTGTTTATGGTGGTCGGGGGCTGCTAATGGCGTGGGTTTCAGTTCAGCAACGGCTGCCGCGGACGTTTACCCGGGTGTGGGTGAGCATCGATACCGGCCAGCAAACGACGGCGTACGTGAAAAGCGACGGCGAGTGGTTCATTAACTGCGACCGCATACGCGCCACAGGCGCAAAGGTGCTGAGGTGGAAAGATGGCTGAACGATATGACGTACACGCGTTTAAATGCGAAGACAACTGGGTGCTGTTCATCTGGATAAATGAGACCGGCATTAAGTTTATCGGCCGCCATGCTCAGAGCTACGATGAAGCCAAGTCTGACTTTTTAAAACAGGCTGATGCTCAACGACTTTCCAGTCAGTCAGGATTTATGCAGCCTCTCGCTGATTTCAAAATAACTGAGAAGGTAGAGGTCTTCACGCTATGAGCAGTGTTGCAAACTGGTCTTACACCGCGACAGCGACAGTCTGGCGGCGCATACGCGATGCTGACGGTAGCGATACCGACGGCGGAGGTCAGCCGTACGGGTGGGAAGCACCGATCGCTATCCTCTGCGACTACCAGGGCGGACTCTCTGCAAAAATCGGTGACCTTGGCCGGGAGATCGTGGTTAAAAACACGATATGGACCGAGTACGCAACGGCGCGGGAGGGAGATTACATCCTGATTGGCGCGTCGACCGATGCAGCACCGCCGGATGAGGCCGACGAGATACGGCAGATCGTCCAGTTCGCAGATACGTTCGAGCGACTGGCGGACGATTTCGCACTGATTACGGGAGTCTGATTATGGGCGCTAAAGTTCGCGGCATCCGCCAGGCCAAGGCCAACCTCGATCGCATCATCAAAGACGTCCAGGGGCGTAAAGTCGTGCGAGCAATCCAGTCTGCGATGCTTATTGGCAGTGCGCAGGCTGCGCTTTACACCCCGATCGATACGTCGACGCTCATCAATAGCCAGTTCCGCGAAATCACGGCTAACGGTACCAGGGTAACCGGGCGCGTCGGTTACTCCGCCAACTATGCGGTTTATGTTCACGACCCGGCAGTGAAACAGAACTTCACGCGAGCAACGGCCCGCAAGGAGTTCTTAACGAAGGGCTTCGAGGATACCCGCAGCCAGATTGACGCGGTGGTGAAGAAGGAGCTTTCGCTATGACACCCCCCATGTATATGCGCCTCAAAGACCTCTTTGTGGCTGAGGGCCTTACCGCGGGGTTTAAGGTCCAGTGGCGGCAATGGCGCGATACCGGGAAAGACACGGACCAGTTCATCGTGTTCAGGCCTTCCGGCGGTACCGATATCACCTTTGACCTCGGCGGCGACTGGTATGTGATGGTTGATGTGATCTCCTCGAAGGCGAATCCCGATGCTGCTGACGCCGCGGTAAACGCCATTGTCGAGTACATCAGCGCGCAATCCGGCGCCGATGATTGCGTTGGCGCGCTGCGGCTTGTCGGTAATGTCCCGGCGCCGATCCCTACCGAAGAGGGCCGGTTAGTAACCCGGCTGCTCGTATCCTGCACATACGGCGAATAATCGTCAGAATCACCCATCAGGCTGCCATATGGCAGCCTTTTTTAATTGAGAGGCATACATGCAAGGCTGCGCTAATGACACCGGCAAGCTGATTGGTAAGGTGGCCGTGCTCCGCATGGCTTTTGGCTGTGCTGATACGGTTCCTGCGCTTTCCGAATGGAAGCGACTCGGCGCCATGACCACCAAGGGCTTTGACTATTCCATGAATACCGTCTCCTCTGAGGCTGACGATACGAAGGGGATGGTTGAGAACCTGGTCAACAACATGGACGTCACCATTTCCGGAGAAGGTGAGTTCCGCAAGAAAGACAAGACGACGGAAGTCGGCGCTATTGCCATCTCGAAATATATTTTCGATGAAGTGCAGGCCGGCCGTCAGCCGACAGTCTGGGTCCGCTTCGACTTCACTGGTGAAGACGCTGGCACTTATATCATGGGCTACTTCAACACCACCTCCTGGTCTGGTGATTTCGGCACCACGGATATTTCGACCTTCTCCGGGGAATGGAAAGTCTACGATGCAGACACCGTGGTATTTGATGTCGCCCCTCCGGCGCTGGCGTTTACCACAAACCTGCCGACGGCCAAGAGCGTGGCGGCCGGGTCGGCTCTGAATATGTCGGTCGTGGTTGAGGGTGGCACTTCGCCTTACGCCTACGTCTGGAAGAAAGACGGCACGGTTGTCAGCGGGCAAACAACGGCGACCTTCAACAAGGCCAGCGCTGTTTCTGGTGATGCCGGTGTTTATACCTGTGAAGTCACCGATTCCTCCGCGACACCAGTCAAGATCACGTCTGCATCCTGCACGGTCACTATCAGTTAACCGCCAGGCCATTTCGTGAATAGTACAAAGGGCGTTCTGCGCCCTTGATACTGTTTATGGAGCGACTATGACCCCGATTAAAGAATTAGGCGAATGCGTTATCGGTACCGGTGACCGGGAATTCTTTTTCCGGCCATCGTTTCGCAACATGGCACGCATTGGAGAGCCAGAGGAAATTGTCCAGGCGTTCTATGACCTGTGCAATGACGAGACGACGCCATTCGCGCAGCGTGCGGTAGAGGCCTATGTCCGCGATGAGTACAGACGACTTCCTGATTGCGTCCTTCGGTTTATGCAAAGCGGGCTTCTGTCACGTAAAGCGATCATGGCTGCGCATACGGTACTGACAGCATGTTGTGACGATGATATCGGCGATCTGGTTGGCTGGATGAAGCCGGGGAAATCACGTAAGCGTGGCTTTGTCTGGCGGCCCGGCAGCATGCCGCCGGAAAGTATGGTCATCGTCGCGCAAAACCTGATGATGCACGGCATCATCGGCAAAGCGAAGGTGCGCAAGCTGCAGCGTTACGAAACGAACGAGACAACCGCAGAATTCCGCGCCGCCGACTATATCATGGCGGCCCGCAACCATTTCGGCATAAGCCGGGAAGAGGCCGAGAACCTCACGATGACAGAGTTCGCCATGATGATTAACGCCAAATACCCCAATCAGAACGGCTTCACGCGCGAAGAGTACGACACGGTCATGGACGAAGACGATCGCCGCTGGCAGGCGATGATGGCGCAGGAGCGATCCATGACAAGCCGCACGAAGAATTAACCTCAGCACTAACCGAATATCAGCCTCGCATTCGCGGGGCTTTTTTACATCCGATTGTTCGTGAACGGCTAATGCCGACTCACTTCTGACGCGCCTCGCACGCGCATTTAACACAGAACCTTTCAGGATGACCCTTGAGGATACCGGCTGGCTGTCGGTGCCTTCTGTGGGCTGGTTTCCTGTGCGACAAGGTTCATCACTCAAAGGTAAACCGACATGAAATATCCAACCGTATCAGTGAATGGCGTATCCGTTCGCGTAGATGGCGATGGTCGCTATAACTTCAACGATCTTCATGCTGCGGCAGTAGCAAAAGGGGAGGCAACTGAGTCGCAGAGGCCCAGTAAATTCCTCCGCAGCGCTCAGATTAAAAGATTCATCAAAGCATTGCAGTCCAAAGCCCAAAAAAGTGCTTTGGAACAAATTCAACCACTTAAGGTAGTTAAAGGTGGGGATGAGCCTGGTGTCTGGGGAGTGGAGCTGCTTGCCATTCGCTATGCAGCATGGATTAAGCCCGAGTTCGAAATCGAGGTGTATGAGGTATTTCGGACGGTTGTTCGTATGGGCATTGGAGCAATGTCCCGCCTGAATAAAATCGACCATATCATCAACACTGAAACCAAAGCGATTAGCCAGTGTGCTAGCCAGATGGCGAAATGGGGAGTCGGCGGACGTAAGCAATTGCTCCATGCTGCGCGCGATCGTGCTGCCGATGAAGTGCAGTTGTATTTGCCAGGGATCGCATAAATTTGGAATAGCCCGCCACGGTGGGCTTTCATCTGGAGATGATCATGTACCTTCACATCACTTTAAATTCAGGCCGGACGATGCATGGCGGCATGACTCAGTCCATAATTGAAGTCTACGACGTTTCCCTCGGGGTAAGAGCTCCCTGCAAAGGTGATGATGACAACGCCCATCCTGTTGTTTTATGGCGCACGACAGGGAATAAGGATTGCGAGGGAATAATGTTCCTTCATGAGTTGGACATCGCCGTCGTTAAATCAACCGATGGAACAGTGCTCCATGAATGGCACGGTGCTAAAAGCCAAAAGCAGAAAAGAGAGCAAATCACCTCATTCCTAAAGCACAATATGGCGGGTTTTTTGTCGGCCGCATCCCTGTTAGGATTAGTCCGAACAATACCAAAGGGATGATTACAAAAATGAAGAAAATTTTAGTCGCTACTGCGATTGCTTTAACTCTGGCAGGCTGCGCTTCCTCAGGAAACCAGCAACTCAGCAAGGAAACCGAAATCAGCGTAAAGTCTAAGCTGCAGGAAGGGAAAACCACCAAGGCCGAGGTTAAAACGACATTCGGTTCCCCGGATACAGTTTCGTATACTGACGGCGGCAATGAGATCTGGAAGTACGCCTTCGCCAAAGTAAAAGTTAACGGGACTACGTTCATACCTTTCTATGGCCTCTTCCATAACGGAACTAACGGCACCAAGAAAGAACTTACCATCCTGTTTAAAGACGATGTAGTAGCCAAGTACACAATGGCAGAGTCGGCTATCAATACTAAATCTGGCTGGGCCGATTAAGTACAGAGACAACCTCACTTCGGTGAGGTTTTTTTCTTTTGGTTGCATTGAAACCTGATATATCCCTGCTAATCTGTCCAAAACCAACCAGTGGGGATAGGGATATGAAAAAGGCTTTATTTGCGCTCTTGGCACTGATGTCATTTAGCGCAGTATCAGCTACGACATTCAGCATTCCAACGGATTCGAAAGCCAAATACACCATCATTGATAAAAACTTGAACGGCTCCATGGCAACCATCACGACCATGAGAGAGGGCCCGTCAGGGACATCCTACTCACAGCGCCTGTATGACTGCACATCGTGGACGGTGAAGTATCTTGGTGATGGGGACACGCTGGAACAAATGAAATCATCCAAGACTGACGAAGGCATGTCTCCAATAGTTGATAATTCAATAGCGTATTATATAGGCCAACAGGCCTGTAAATAACCAAACCCGCTCCGGCGGGTTTTTTAATGCCCGGAGTATGCGATGGCAGAAAAAGCAGGTGAAATTTATTATGACATTGAGGCTAACGTATCCGGCCTGATCCAGGCGCAGCAGCAGGTTAATAAGCGTCTTGACCAAATGGACGCCAAGTTTGAGCAATCGTCACGATCTGCCGGGCGGTTTGAAGGTGCTTTAAATAAAGTTGGCGTTGCCATTGCAGCAGCTTTCACCATTGATGCAGCAAAGAAGCTTATCGCCATCGGCGACGAGATGGTTACGCTACAGGCGAGGATAGCCAGGCTGAGCCCCAGCATTGACGTGGCCAAGGAAACACTTGCCTCCCTGTCTGCAATCGCGGCTCAAACAGGTAATAGCCTGTCAGAAACTGAGAGGTTATGGGAATCACTGACGACAGCGTTAAAGGAAACTGGCGCCACTAACTCGCAAATCCTCGTGTTGACATCGACACTGCAAAAAATTGGCACGATCGGTGGGTCCTCTACTGAGGAAATGGCAAACGCATTGCGACAGTTCGGCCAGTCTATTTCTGGTGGTATCGTCCGTGCTGACGAGTTCAACTCTATTCTGGAGCAGATGCCTGAACTTGCTCGCCAGATTGCAGCGGGGCTAGGTATACCCTTCGGCGATCTTCGCAAGAGAATGCTGGAAGGTAAACTGACGGCTCAGGATGCTCTGAACGCCATTCAACGTCAGTCGCAGTCGGTAAATGAAGAGTTCGATAAAATGCCGGTCAGCATTGATCGCGCAAAGAACAGCCTCGATGTGGCCTTCAAAAATGCTATTAACGACCTGAACCAGGCAATAGGCCTGACCACGACCCTTGCAGGGTTAATGCAGAGCGTCGCGGATAACCTCAATTACTACAACAACAATGTCGGCGATTCTTCAAGAATGCCGAAGCTGATCAAGCTCCAGCAGGATCTGAACAATGAGCTGAAAGACGGCCAGAGATGGTATGAAACTGACTCAGTTTTTCAGGCCAGAAGGGCGCAGGCAGCAGTGCAGCTGAAGCAGATCGAGGGAGAAATAGCCCACATTCGAGCAAAGGCTCAGAAGGACGCCGGAAGCAACCAGTTTAATGCGCCGCCCACCAAAGGCGATGACGCCGCAACCAAGAAGCTGGTTCAAAACTCTGAACGCCGGCTTGCGTTGGCCAAACTTGAAGGTGAGGCGCGAGCCAGGCTTCAGGCCCAATATGATGCAGCTGATGCTGGGGTGACCGATCCTAAGCGAATAAAAGTGCTGCAGGACGAATACGCCGAAACCTACCGGGTTACGGAGGCCAGGAAGGAAAGCGACAAAGCCGGGAAGCAGTCTGCTTCCACCGCTGAGTCTATAGTCCAAAAACTCGAAAACCTTCGCCAGCAGTCTGAGCTTGCAGCGGACTCAACTCAGGAATTGAGCCGTGAGCAGGCGATATTGCGTGCGCAGCAGTCTCTCGGTAAATCGGCTACTCAGGCTCAAATCCAGGAAGCTGGTAAATACGCGGCAGTCGCATGGGATGCAGCCGCAGCGGCGAAGGGGGTAACAGAGGCGCTTAATGCCATTCCGGAACAGGCTGAGAATAAATCCTACGCTGAATCCATGCAGAACCTGAAAGCGGCGCTGAACGCCGGGAAGATTGATCTGCAGGAGTACAACGCAGCCACTGAGCAGATGGAGCAGCAGCATCAGGCCAACCTTGCCAAAATACGCTCGCAGCAGGTGGTAAACCCAACCCAGCAGGCACTTGCCGAAGTTGACCCGGTGCAGCAGTTGGCCAACCAGCACGCGCAGGAGCTGGCGCTGATTCAGCAGTTCGAGCAGCAAGGGGTTCTCGCTCACACTCAGGCCCTGGCACTGAAAAAAGCCGCTGACACTCAGTATGAGCAGCAGAGAACCGCTGCTATGTGGGAGGTTTACCGAAATCAGAGCCTTGGCAATGAGGCCATAGCTGCTTCATTCGATGCTCTGGCTGGTAATGCTTCTAACGCCCTGACCGGCATAATTACAGGAAGCATGAGCGCACAGGAAGCAGCGCAATCACTTGCCAGCACCGTTTTGAACAGTCTTGTAAACGCATTCGTTCAAATGGGTGTTGAGTGGGCCAGAAACGCGATTATGGGTGCGACCACCCAGCAGACTGCAATAGCAGCAACTACGGCCGCACAAGTCGCAGGGATAACCACTCAGACAGCGGCAAGCACCGCGGCGGCGGTCACTACCACTGCAGCATGGACTCCAGCTGCAATTATGTCCTCTATAGCTTCATGGGGTGGTGCAGTTGCTATCGGTCTGGGCGCTATGGCTGGCGTTATGGCATTGGCCGGTAAACGTAAAAACGGTGGTCCAGTATCTGCTGGCTCAATGTACCAGGTTGGTGAAGGCGGAAAACCAGAGATTTACCAGGCCAGCACCGGCAAGCAGTACATGATCCCTGGCGATAACGGGAAGGTCATCAGCAATAAGGATATGCAGTCAGGAGGAGTGGTCAGCGTGCAGGTGAACGTCATCAACCAGTCTACCGGCGCCACCGTACAGAGTGCCGACGGCTATATGCAGGACGGTAGCGCAGTGGTGGACTTGCTGATCACCGATATGGAAAGAGGCGGCCCGGTATCCTCTCAGATGCAGCAGACATTTGGACTAAGCCGCAAAGCGCAAGGTGCTTACTAAACCAAGCCCGCTCCGGCGGGTTTTTTAATGCCCGGAGGAAACGTGGCAACAGTTCAATACCCTCCGTTCCTGCCGCTTCCCCAGCGCGCCGATCAGAACATGACGCAGGATACAGCCTGGCAGACGACGCAGACGGCAGTCGGTCCATTGATAATCACCCCGATCACCACTGACCTTAAGGCGACATGGACGCTGCAGTGGATACTCACGCTGGCCCAGGCCGAGCGGTTTAAGTCATGGCTTCGATCGCCGACATACTGCGACCGTGGGCGCGCCTGGTTCCAGATGCCGATCGACCTGGGTGATACGCAGGGCGTGCAGCAGCAGACGCTGCATTTCGTCGACATGCCGGTGCAGACCAGCAAAAACGGCAACATTGTCACCTGGACCGCAACGGTCATCAGCAACGGTATCGAGGACATTACTGAGGACTACGACGACTGGATTGTTGAGGCCCAGCCTGGCTACGGATACTGGCTGGATTACCTGATCACCGAAGTGATGCCGAGGGCCGACTGATGCCGACATTGAGAGAGTGGAAGGAGCGGCGGCCAGCCAGCGATATCAAACAGACGGTGGAGTTTTATCACCCTGCGTTTGGTTATTACCGGGTGGTCAATAACCTGTTTCGCCCGGCGACGTTTGGCGGCAACTCATTCGAGCCTGCGCGGTTCAGCGTGACCGAGCCGGCGCAGGACGGAACGGCGGTCATATCAATGACCATAACGTTTGTCGCCGCCACGGAACATGTACGGCAGACACTGAAAAGCTGGCGCGGGGCGGCGCGCATGACGCCGATAAAGTGCCTGTATCAGCAGTGGAACGCGATCGGCGATGCATCATCTCTGAAAGACTGGACGCTTTACGTGAACGACATTTCAGCCGATGCCAGCAACGTCACCGTGACCGCCGGCAAGACTAATCCGCTGACGCTGGCCAACTCCATCATTTACACAACGAAAGACTATCCCGGGCTGATCACCGTATGACACAGAGCGACTTTATCGGGCTTGTTAACGGCAAGCCCTGGGCTAACCGCGCCTGCAGTTTTGAACAGATGGACTGCTGGGGCCTGGTGGTTCTCTATTACCGGCATGTGCTCGGCCTGGAGCTGCATCACATCGCTGGCTACGAATCGGGCGCGGATTTCATCACCTGCTACGAACAGGAACACGCCCACTGGCGGCGTGTGCCGGTGGCGGCAACCGGCTGCATCGCCGTTTTTTACCGCGGCGAAGTGCCGGCGCATATCGGTGTGATGATCAGCCCGGTTAAGTGCCTGCATGCCCGCGGCGAATTCGGTTTCGTGCGCTGCGACAGCCCGCTGGCATTACTGAAGGTTTACAGCAAAGTGGAGTACATGGTGCATGGTGCGATATGAGTTACAGAGGCTGCCCGGAGCGCCGCTGCAGCGGGGGACGGTAGATGCAGGCACCACACTGGTGAGCCTGCTGGATTCTCTTCAGCTGCACCGTGATGTTGTCGTGAAACTGAATGGCCGCGCGCTGCCGGACGATTACGATATCAGCCGGCCACTGCGATCCGGTGATGTGGTTGCTGTGTTCGACCAGCCAGAGGGCGGAGTAGGGAAGCTCATCACCACGATACTGCGCCCGGTCACGAAAATTCTCTCTGGCGCGCTGAAGGTGTTCGGCCTGTCAAATAAGCCCAGCGCGTCAGTATCGGTGGCGACGGGCGAATCCCCCAATAACGACTTAACCGGCCAGACGAACCGCGCGCGACTCTACAAGGGGCGCCCGAACATTTACGGCCAGTGCCGTGTGTTTCCCGATTTGATTCAGGAGGCGCTGTTTGAGTTCGTCGACAATAACAAGCAACTCACGGAGTGGTTTGAAGTCGGTTACGGCCGGTACACCATCTCATCGATCCGCTACTCGGAATCGAATCTCGGCAGCCTGGCGGGCGCCAGTTCTGCGATTTATAACCCGGGTGACGTGATCGGCACGATTGAGGTGGGGTATCAGTTCGATGACGTCGATAACGAAACTGTCCCCGGGTTAAACGAATCCCAGGACTTTCCGGCCCAGACCGCGACCACGACGGCGCCGACATCGGTGGCGATCGAGAGTAATCAGCTCAAAGCCATTGTGCTGTCGAACGATGACAACTTTGCCTACTTCGCTGCGCTGGCGGTACCGCATCCTGTGTCATTCGTCATCAATGCCACCTGGAACGACGGTGGCACAAGCGTCACGCGGAATGTCACCGGAGCCGGGAACATCATCTCCTCGGAGAGCTTTATTGGCGACGACACGCTGTCGTACACGACGTTTTATATCGGCGAGCTCTCGGGAGAAATTACGTCTCTGCCGGGCAATGCAGTTATCAACCCGACGCTGTTCACTCTGAACGACCAGACCCCTCTGGTTATCGGGCCATCAGTGTCGCCGATCGTCTCGACGCAGGTCTGGGTGCATGTGCTGGTTCAGCTCGGCGCGACGGCCGGCACAACGCAATACCGGATCAAGTTCTGGCAGGTCGATGACGACAACAATCAGGTGCCGGGTACATCCGAGCAGCACGATTACTTCTTCGATAACGACTTCCAGGTGACGACCCGGTATTTCCGCACAACGCACAAGTTTGTCCCGGCAGCCGGGGCGGGGCGCTACGCGGTCACCATTGAGCGCCTCGACAACAGCAATGACGCTAACGTTGTGACACTGATGGCGATCCACGCGGTGAACGTACGCGAAAACGTCGTGTATCCGGAAGACACGATTGCCCGCATCACGATCAAGGGCTCGAACGACAGCAACAGCAACCGCGAGCAGAAGTACAACATGCTGGCGCAGCGGCATACCATCAGCTACGACCGGACAACCGGCGCGGTCGATTATACGCTGCGGCCGAGTCGCTCGTTTGCAGACGCCATCCTGCACGAATGGGTGGTTGTGGGTAAGCAGGACGTGGCCAGCATTGACGTCGCCGCTCTTTATGCCATTGCCGATTCGCTGCCGGATGCTCAGCTTGGGTATTTCGATTACACCTTCTCGGATGAGAAGCAGCCTCTTGGTGAGCGCATAGCGACGATCGCCAATGTGGCGCGCGTTGACGGCAATAACATCGGCGATGTGCTGACGTTCTGGCGCGATGAGAAAGTGACAAATCCGGATGCGGTATTTGCGCGCTCCAATATGTTCTGGGATGAGTACAAAGTGGCATGGCAAATGTCTCTACCCGGTGGTTATGACGGCGTGGCGCTGGACTACGTCGACCCGCTGACGAACAAGAAGGCGTACATCTACCTGCAGATCGACAGCAGCGGCATCACTGAGGTTGAGGATGCTACCGTTAACGCGATGCAGATCAGCTTGGACGGCTGCCGGAACGCCACTCAGGCGACCGATCGGGCCTGGCTTGAGGCGAGAAAAATCCTCTACTCACGCCTCACTATGACGGTGAAAGTGCTGGAGTCGACGCAGGTGGTGCGCGGTACGGTTGTTCAGTGTCCTGACATGTACGATAACGCGCAGCAGACCGGATACATCACCGGGCGCTCCGGGGATGTGTTCTCGACGTCAGAGCGTATCGACTTTTCTCTCGGCGATATGTGGGTGGTGATGACCGACAGCCTCGGCAATTACCGCGGGCGCTGGCGAGCTTATCCGGTAAGTGGCAAGCCCAAAGCATTTCAGGCTGCAGCCGATACCTTCGATTTGAACATTTATGACCGCAGCACGGTGCAAAACCCCAGCCGGTATTTCATCGCTACCGACTCGGAACTGAACTCCACAATCTGGCGCGTCGATAGCGCAAAACCAAACGGTGACGATACTCAAACCCTCTCACTCACTGAGTATTCAGACTCGATTTATCCGTAACACACAGCAGTAATTACCAACCTTCGCGCACACCATCAGATTAGCTCTGAGGGCTTCGTGCGCCTTTTATAGGGCGACATGCACAATGGCAGAAGTACCGTTACCAACTCCCACAGATAATGCTGTTCCGAGCACGGATATCCGGGATGCAGTTTATGCCGGCGCCATGCTGGATAAGGTTGTCACCAGTACCGAACCGACATACATCGATCGTCTCGGCGGAGAGCACTACACCGTAGATGGCATTAAGGCGGAAGGGGACAAAGTTGTCGAGGAGACCAGGCAGAACCTGATCCCTCTCAGCCGTCAGTATATGACCCTGATTGATGCGCAGGCTGATATAGCGAATATACCAGTGGGTGCAGCCACTTATGTTCGTAGTGCTGATGGGAGCTCACTGGCAGATGAATATATAAATAATGCCGGTACGCTGACCGCAACTGGCCGTCGCATGCCTGCACAACAGGAGGTTGAGCAAGCCCAGTCAGCAGCAGAGTCAGCAGCGGCTTCTGCTGCCAGCGGTCTTAACGTATTATTTGATCCCCTCTGCGAGGTTCTATTATCTAATCCTACAATTGGCGGGAAAACTCACGTTCCGTTAGGGACATTAACTGCATCTCTATCAACTAACTCAAAGCTTGGTTTTCCGGCAATTGTGGCTGGCCCTTCAGCTGGTTCTGTCGCGGCTCGAACAGCCTGGTTGTCAGATTGCGCGATTATTGCTGGGGATGTAATTAACGTAAAAGTTACATCATGGTATGCCAACGTTGGCGGTCGCGTTGCGTTTGTTTTTCGAAATTCGTCCGGCACCCAGCTTGGAACTCAACAATTACAATATGCCACGGCAGCTGGAGTTAACAGGCTCAGTATTTCTTTAACCGTTCCTTCTGGCGCAGTTCGTCTTGATATTAGAGTTGAGAATACAGCTAATGCAGGACTGGTAGAGTTGGCTGCGGCATTTGTCATGACTGCTAATGCGATAGCAAATCCTTCGGTTCCTGGACGTCCAGTTTCTCCATATCCTGTGCCTCTTAGCTCGAACGTAGTATCAACGGCCTCAATACAAAAACAAGCTGTCACAGTTGATAAAGCTGCATTTTTTGTCCCAGGTAAAAACCTGTTTGATAAAAGCGCTGTTACGACCGGTTATTATGTAAATAAATCAACGGGTAATTTGATTGCAAACGCATCATACTCGGCATCAGATTATATGCCAGTAATCGCAGGGCAAAATTACACTCAAAGCTACTCGCATCAGACTGCTTTTTACGATGCAAATAAAGTGTACATTTCAGGAGAGGATGCGCTTGGCATCCCCACTACTCCAAGGACTCTGACCATACCTGCAGGCGCTGTTTATGTCAGGATGACCGTCGCAAACACTGTTCTTGATACTACTCAGTTCGAAAAAGGTAGCGAGTCAACGCCGTACCAGGCGTACAGTTTATATCTTGACCCGACACTGATTGATACCTCAAGCTTCAATGTAAATTCAGTGCCTGAATATATTGAGCGAGAGTATCAGCTTAGGGTGACCAGGATGAAGCTTAGCCAGCTTGAATCCGGGGCATCAGCTATCCTGACCATCGGAATCTTTGGTGATTCCTGGCCAACTCAGCCAAACCGGTTTTCACAGCCATTAGCGAAGGCGTTGAGAGCGAAGTATGGCGCGGGGCCAGGTGTTGGGTGGACGTCGTTTGGCAGGCATGCCACATCGGATAACATCATCAACGGTAACGTGTTTTCTCCGAGCAGTTCAGACGTATTGAAAACATTGTTCACATGGACGGGTAACTGGTTATTTAGCTATAGCGGCACTAAAAACCCAACTAACTCCAGTCCTGATACTGCCGTGGTTACGTCATCCACACCAGGGGATGCACTGAAGGCCACTGTACCCGGCACCTCTGACGGCGGGTGGTCAATCTGCAGGCTGGGCTTTGTGGGTACAAGTGACGGTGTTATTCGATATAACTGGGATGGAGGGGCATGGACGACGCTCAACGTGCAAGGTAGCGGACTGCTGTTTGTTGATATTAACCCACCGGCTACTGTAAACGCCTCTAATGTGATTAACGTTGAGGTTGTATCTGGCACGGTATCGTTATGTGGGATAAAGCCGATTGGCACTGGCTCTGGTGTGCGCGTTCATAAGCTTGGCGCATCTGGTTCAAGTCTTGCTTCATGGCTGTCAATGGACGCCACTGATTTCGGAAAGGCTCTCGCCGAGATGGCGTTGGACACCGTTATCATCCTTACTGGTACAAACGACCAGCGGATCACTGGTGGCGCTACTGCATTTGAAGCTAACCTGCGCGCTTTTATTGCTCGTATCCGGGCGACGTTGCCCGGCGCTGATATCCTGTTTGTCATGCCGTGTGAGAATGAACGAACGGACAACCCTGTAACGATGGCGTCCATGGCGGCAAGAGCTAAGAAGGTAGCCTCAGATCTGAACTGTGCGTATATAAATTTGCAGTATATCTTCGGCGAAAACCCGGCAGATTATGCCTATGGTTCGATACATCCCTGGTTTGCTTCTGACGGTATCCACCCAGACCCCGCAACTGGAGGTTACCTGATCAAGGATGCCATTTACCGCGGTATGACGTATCGATAATGACTGCGCCCTATTGCAAAAGCTATAGGGCGCAATTATTGATTAAATTTATCTCTGGCCTGTAAATTTATTTTTGTTGTTCCGTATGTATCTGATAAACAGAAGAATAGACAGTGTCAGGAGGGCGATTGCAACAACAAGAAGCAGGATGTTTTCCATAAAACACACCATATATCGAATTATTATCATAGTAAAAGTATACGCATGCTAGGAAAATTCCTATGCGAAAAGTCTTATTAGTTACTCACTTACCGCTACGTGAGAAAACGATAGGTGTTACCACTATTGATCTGCCATTAGGATAAAACTACTGTATATAAAAACAGTATATGGGAGGGCAGATCATGCTTCAAAAACAGCCAATCTACGAAGCTACCGGCATAAGTCAGTATGCGATGTTCGTCAATACTCAGCGAGGAGTCGCCGTAGTTGAGCGCTCCTCAGTGCCTTTAGCTACAGCCGTTTTGCTCATCTCATACTGTGGGGTGCAGCAATTTGCCAGATTTTTGGGAGGATCACTCATTACGGAAGATGGTGATGCGATCGAAGGGGACGCGCTCTCTGATGTCGAGCTGATAGGTGTGGTAACGCACATCATCAGTAAGCCTGGCTTTGATGATTGCCCGGTGATGTGATGTTTGCTCTGGTTGATGTGAACAGCTTCTATGCGAGCTGCGAAACCATTTTCAGGCCTGACCTTCAAGGCAGGCCGGTTGTCGTGTTGTCGAATAATGACGGATGCATCATTGCGAGATCTGCCGAAGCCAAGAAGCTTGGAATCAAGATGGGCGACCCGTATTTCAAGTGCAAAGACTACTTTCGGCAGCAGGGCGTCGTCTGCTTCAGCTCCAATTACGAGCTCTATGCTGACATGAGTAACCGGGTCATGACGACACTTGAAGAAATGTGTCCCCGCGTAGAAATTTACAGTATCGATGAAGCCTTTTGCGACCTCACTGGTGTGCGAAATTGTCGTGTACTGGAAGAATTCGGACGAGAGTTGAAAGATACCGTTTACCGTAATACAAGGCTTCCTGTCGGGGTAGGGATTGCACAAACAAAAACGCTGGCAAAGCTCGCCAATCATGCGGCGAAAACGTGGAAAGCCACGGGCGGGGTTGTTGACCTGTCAAACGTTGAACGGCAGCGCAAACTGATGGCGCTGCTCCCGGTGGATGAGGTATGGGGCGTCGGGCGCCGTATCAGTAAAAAACTGGAGGCTATGGGAATAAAAACCGTCCTGCAGCTGGCGGATACCGATATCCGTTTTATCCGGAAACACTTCAACGTTGTGTTGGAAAGGACCGTGCGGGAGCTACGCGGGGAACCCTGTCTCGGTCTGGAGGAGTTCGCGCCGGTAAAGCAGGAGATTGTCTGTAGTCGCAGCTTTGGGCAGCGGATTTCCACCTACGAAGAGATGCGCCAGGCGATATGTCTATACGCATCCCGCGCAGCGGAGAAACTCCGAGGTGAACATCAGTACTGCCGCTTTATCTCTGCGTTCGTTAAAACCAGCCCCTTTGCTCTGAATGAACCCTATTACGGAAACAGCACATCGGTAAAGCTGCTAACGCCTACCCAGGACAGCCGGGACATCATCACCGCGGCGACGAAATGCCTCGATGCAATCTGGCGAGACGGACATCGCTACCAGAAAGCCGGTGTGATGCTTGGTGATTTCTACAGCCAGGGCGTAGCGCAGCTCAACCTCTTCGACGACAACGCTCCACGGCAGAACAGCGAGAAGTTGATGGAAGTTCTCGATCATCTCAATGCGAAAGACGGGCGGGGAACTCTGTATTTTGCAGGGCAGGGAATCCAGAGCGCCTGGCAGATGAAGCGGGAAATGCTATCGCCACGTTACACAACCCGGTTTTCAGATCTACCAGTCGTCAGGTGAGAGGGGCGATTAGTTCTGCTCCCTGATTTTTAACATTGCCTACCGCTCGCGATACCGGGTGCCAGGTGAAATGGTCGGCGGATACTGCTCCGTCGACTGCTATCTCTTCAGCTTCCTTACCGCCTATATCCTGGCGCATCCATTCGCGCGCTGCCTCCGGTGACAAAACCAGTGGCCGGCGGTCGTGAATGTCGACCAGCCCCTGCTCGGCCGCAGCGGTCACAATCAAAAATCCCTCTGCTTCATCCCCGCGCTCGAAAGGTACGCTGCCGATAGCCGCCATAAAAATCGGCTGACCATCCTTACGATGGATGAAATAGGGCTGCTTCCTGTCGCCCTCGCGCTTCCACTCAAACCAGCCATCGGCAAAACAGATCGCCCGACCATGCTGCCACAGGGGTTTAAACATCCTGCTCTTGGCTGCGGTCTCAACCCGGGCATTAATCAATGGCGGTTTATCCCACCACCCGGGTGCGTAACCCCAGTGAACCGGATCGAGGTGCAGCTGTTCGTCTCGTTCGCTCAGGAGCAAAACTTTAGTCCCCGGTGCCACGTTGTAACGCCCAATCGGCTCAGGGTCGTATGCGATGTCGCGCTCGGCTTCATCCGCCAGGTATGCCAGATATTCTTCACGGGTTTGTGATTGAGCAAAGCGTCCGCACATGGTTGCCTCCAGTCTTCAGACCGAAAGTATAGAAGGTATGGAGGAAACGTAGGAAGGGAACTCCGACAACCATCCAACTGATGACTGTCGGAGATGACGTCAAAAACAATGTGTACAAAATTGTGTATTAAAATCAGGAAAATCGCACAATTTAAAAATTTAACTCATTGTTTTTAATTGACAAAACCATTTATTTTGTAGCTGCTATCGTAGGGCATACCATTCCTTATGTTTCAGTGGGTTAGCCATGGCACCGAGAATATCGGAAATCACGTTGACAATAATCACCAGCGCGCCAATCACCATTACTCCGGCGGAGATCGCCGCGTAGTCCTGCTGACGAATGGCGTTGATCAGCCAGCGGCCCAGTCCGGGCCAGCTGAACACCATCTCGGTGATCATCGCCAGGGTGAGCATGGTGGAAAACTGCAGGCCGAGGCGCGGGATCACCGGCGGCAGGGCGTTGTGCAGCACGTGGCGCAGTAGAATTTTGCGTCGCGACACGCCGCGGGTGGCGGCCGCCTTGACGTAGTTGGTGTCATAGACCTCGCTGGTGCTAATGCGCATCAGGCGGATCACTTCGGTAGTAGGGGCTACCGCCAGGGTCAGCACCGGCAGCACCATATGCCGGGCGGCGCTGACGATCATCTCATGGCGCCACGGTGAGTCCGAAAGCCAGGCGTCGATCAGCGCGAAACCGGTGACGTTTTTCACCTCATACAGCAGGTCGAAGCGGCCGGAGACCGGAAGCCAGCCGAGGGTCAGGGAGAAGAAGAGGGTCAGGAGCAGCGCGAGCCAGAAGACCGGGATCGAAAAACCGACCAGCGCAACGGCGCTGATCAGGGTATCGGGCCATTTGTTGCGCATCACGCCGGCGATCATCCCCACCGGAATGCCAATCAGCAGGGCAAAGCCGAAGGCGAGGATGCACAGCTCCATGGTCGCCGGGAACACCTCGCGCAACTGATCGGAAATCAGCTGGCCGTTGATGCTGGAGACGCCAAAATCCCAGTGTAGTACCCCTTCAAACCAGAACAGCCACGCATTCCACAGGGTCGCGCCCTGCAGCGGGGCATGGGGGGTGAAGTAGCTCAGGCTGAAGCCGACAAAGGTCAGAAAAAAGAGGGTGACCAACAGCAGCAGCAGACGGCGCAGGGTAAAAATAATCATGGTTTTTTCACCTCTTCGGTTTTCTCCCGCGATACGCCAGCGAAGGAAGCGTTACCGAAGGGGCTAAGCACCAGACCTTTCATATCATAGCGATAGGCCTGCAACCGCAGCGACGAGGCCAGCGGCAGGACCGGCAGTTCACGGGCGAGGATGCGCTGGGCCTCTTTGTAAGCGTCCATCCGCGAGGAGAGCTGTTGCGAGAGCAGCGCTTTTTGCAGCACGTCATCAAATTCCCGGTTACACCAGTGGGCAAAGTTGGTTTGCGAGGCGATCGCCGCGCAGCTCAGCAGCGGCCGGAAAAAACTGTCCGGATCGTTACTGTCCGTCGCCCAGCCGGAGAGCGTCAGGTCATGGTTCATGTCCATCAGCCGCGCCTCCTGGAAGCGCCCCTCCACCGGCATGATGATTACTTTGACGCCAATCTGCGCCATATCTGCCTGGATCAGCTCGGCTGTTTTCAACGGGCTGGGGTTCCACGCCTGCGAGCTGGTGGGAACCCAAAGCTTGAGGGTGAGATTTTCCAGCCCCAGCGCCTTCAGACGAGCACGAGCCTCCTGGGGATTATATTCGGTAATCTTAGCGTCGTTATCGTAGGCCCAGGAGGCGCGCGGCAGCATCGACGCCGCCGTCTCCGCGGTGCCGTAGTAGATGGACTGCATCAGGCGCTGGTTGTTGATGGCCAGCGCCAGCGCGTGGCGTACCTCCGGGTTGTCCAGCGGCGGCTTGGCGGTGTTGAAGGCCAGCCAGGCAATGTTCATCCCCGGACGCAGCGTCAGGCGCAGGCGCGGGTCGTCACGCAGGATCGTCAACTGGCTGGCGGCCGGCCAGGCCAGCACGTCGCATTCGCCGGTCAGCAGTTTTGACAGGCGGCCGGTACCGCCGGAGCCGAGGTCGACCACCACCTGCGGCATCAACGGTTTGCCGCGCCAGTACCCGGGGTGGCGCTGAAGGCGAACATACTGTCCGGAGCGGTACTCGGACAACTGGAACGGGCCGGTGCCCACCGGCTGGCGATCGAGCTGTTCCTGACGATCGTCCTGCGTTAAGCGGGCGGCATATTCGGCGGAGGTAATCGACGCATAGTGGGTGGCAAGATGCCAGAGGAATGAGGCATCCGGCCGCTTGAGGCGAAATTCCACGGTCTGATTATCGAGCTTGCGGACGCTTTCCACGCTGTCGGCAAACTGCAGGCTGTCGAAGTAGGGGAAGCTGCTGCCGTTGACGTTGTGCCAAGGGTGATCGCGGTTAAAGATGCGGCCAAAGGTAAAGATCACGTCATCGGCGTTGAAATCCCGCGTCGGGGAGAACCATGCCGTGCGTTGAAACGGGACGTGGCGACGCAGGTGAAAACGGTAGGTGGCGCCGTTATCAAGGACTTCCCAGCTCTCCGCCAGCTCGGGGACCAGCCGATAGGTATAAGGGTCGACGTCAAGCAGGCGATCGTAGATCTGCGCAGCCAGCGTATCGACGATCAGTCCGCTGCTCACTTTCTGCGGATTAAAGGTATTCACCTGGCCGCTGACGCAATAGACGAAACCGCTGTCGCGAATATCGGCGCGGTCGGGAAGCGCAGGGGCGGCAAAAGCCTGCCCACACAGCAGGGAAACCGCTGCCAGGAGAGATGACAATTTCAGGCGCATATTTTCTGTTTGATTATAGAGTTGAACTCTATCTTATTAAGATTCATAGACATTCACCACCGCCTTCAACAAGCCTGAGGGATAATGCGGTTACCGGGGGCGTATAGTATTCAGTCAATTGATTAAAATAGTCGCGGAACCGAGTCTGTATAATGAAACATGGTAACTTTTTATCGCCGATATCGCCAGTCAGCTCTGTTTGGCCGCGGTTGACCGGACGGTGGAAGCGACGCTAACGCCGAGGATAAATTCAGTATAGCGGGGAGAAAGCAGATGGTCCGACGGGCGGCTAACCCTACCCGTCGGGTGTAATAAAGGGATGGAACGTCTTCGCTTATTGTGACAACGTCACTTTTTGGTAATCCATATTCCGTAAATCCTCCAGCAGCCCGGGGCCGACCGGCTGCCACTGCAATCGCTCGCGGGTCCATGCCGAGCTGGCGCGCAGCTCAAGGGCGGTAAAGGGGGCAAACCAGCCGAACCAGGCGTCGGCCTGCGTCTCATCCAACTGGGTCAGCGGCAGATTTAAACCCCGGGCGATGACTGCGGCGATCTCTCGTAACGCGATCCCCTCTTCAGCCACCGCATGGTAGCGTTCGCCCGCAGCGCCCTGCAGCAGGGCGCTGACGTACAGGCGCGCGACGTCATCGACATGGGCGGCGGACCAGCGGTTGTTCCCCTCGCCGCGCAAGGCCACCGCGCCGCTGGCGACCGCGCGCTCGATATAGCAGGTCAGCAGCCCCTGGCGCACGGTGTCATGCACCTGCGGCAGGCGAACCACCCGGACGTCCACTCCCGCCTCCAGCAGCTGCTGGCCGGCGAGCTCTGAAGCGGTGCGCGGGCTGGGGTGCGCTGCGTTAAAGCACGACTCGCGGGCCGGGGCGCCGCTCCCGTCGTCGCCCATCAGCGTGCCGGAGGTAATGACCAGCGGCCGCGCGCTGCCGCGCAGCGCCTGGCCCATGGTCAGGATCGCCTGGCGGTCTTTCTCGCAGTTGGCGGCAAAGCGGCTGAAGTCGTGGTCGAAAGCGGTATGGATCACCGCGTCGGCGCGCTCGACGCCCGCCAGCAGCGAATCGGGGGCATCCAGCGTGCCGCGATGCACCTCGACGCCTGCCGCTTCCAGGGCCTGCGCCGTAGCGTCGCTGCGCGCGAGGCCGATAACCTGATGACCCGACGCCTGCAGCGCCGGAAGAATACGCGAGCCGATAAATCCGCTCGCGCCGGTAAGAAATATACGCATCATGAACCTCCTGAACGGGTTTTCAGGCGTATCCTACCCACGATGTCATACTATAAAAGTAGAGACATTATCGGGGTATAAATTCTAACAGGCAGACTCACAGGCAGATGATGAACACTTCTGACAATCATGCTTTAGGCGATTTTCTCCGCGCCAGGCGTCAGCGTCTCGACCCGGCGACGTTTGGCTTCCCGGCGGGACGCCGGCGCACGCCGGGCCTGCGTCGTGAAGAGGTCGCCCAGCTGGCCAACATCAGCCCGACCTGGTATACCTGGCTTGAACAGGGCCGCGGCGGGGCGCCTTCCCGCGAGGTGCTGGAGCGGATCGCCCGCGGTCTGCGGCTGACCACCCCGGAGCGCGAACATTTGTTTATTCTCGCCTTCGGTCATCCGCCGCAGACCCGTTTGACGGTCACGGATGATATGACGCCGCGGCTGCAGCGGGTGCTCGACGCCTTCACCATTCCGGCGATTATCCGTACCGCCAGCTGGGACGTGATCGCCTGGAACGCGGCGGCGGCCAGGGTGCTGACCGACTACGGCCAGCTGCCGCTGGCGGAGCGCAACGTGCTGCGCCGCCTGTTTACCCGGCCTGAGGCCCGCTGCACCCTGGAGGACTGGCAGACGGTTGGGCAGCTTATCGTTAACGCCTTCCGCGCCGACGTCACGCGGATGGGCGCCACAAAAGAAACTGACCAGTTGATCGCGGAGCTCAGCCAGCAAAGCGTCGAGTTCGCCCGTTTCTGGCAAAGCCATGACGTCGCCGGCCACGGCGAAGGCTATAAGCGCATTAACCACCCGCAGATGGGCCCGCTCGATCTGGAGTTCACCTCTTTTGCCGTGGAAGGCCGCCCCGATCTGTCGCTGCTGGTTTTCAACCCGGCGACGACGGAGAGCCAGCGCAAAATTCACGGTTTGCTTCAGGCGTCAGGATCCTCGCCGGGGGAGAGCTGAGGGGTAAATTCGTACAGCGCCAGGGCGTTACTCTCCAGCGAGTCGACCCGCAGCCAGTGGCCATTGAGACGGGCCTCCTCCACGCTGAGCGCCGGACGAGCCTGATGCATCAGCCACTGATAATCTTCGGCGTCGGGGCCGCTGCGGCTGCGAAAGGCGTCCACCAGCGGGAACAGCGCGCCGTGGTGCTGATCGAACAGGTGCTGTTTGACGCGCCAGCGGCCCTTGAGCCCCTGCAGCCGCACACTGTACGGCTGGCTGAAGCGTTGAATAAAAGCCGCTTCGCTGGAGAGCCAGGGGTTGTAGACCACCGTATTGCGCAGCAGTAGCTGGTAGTGCCCCTGATGATGGAGCAGCAGCAGGTTTTTGTCGTGGAACAGGATCTCGCCGCGCAGCCGTCGCCAGAGCCACAGCACCCAGTAAACCGGGCGCGGCAGCCCGTGCAGATAGTGCAGCGCCAGGCTTGAGGTATCCAGCTTGCCGTTGGCGCGGGCTTCGCCCTGAAGGCCGGAATTTAACCAGAAGCCCGCCAGCCAGACCTGGTCAGCGACCCCCAGCAGATTATCCATCAACAGCGCGCCGCGAAAAAAGCGCCCGTTAGTGTCCCGCGTATCGCCGGTCAGCGTATTCCACGAGAGCAGCCATAGCGGCAGGTTGAGCTGCCGTTGACGCAGGGCGCTGTGGATCTGCCGCAGCTTATGCGCCGGATAGTGCTCGCTGGAGGCCAGACTGCTGCTGTCCGCCTGGGCCAGATCGAGCTGTTCGTTGGCATCCGCCTGGCAGGCGAGAAAATCGGCTTCCGCCAGCAGCGGCGAGTGGAACAGGGGATCGTCCCCGGGTGCGCTGGCGGCAAAGCGGTGCCAGATCCCCAGCTGCGGCTGGGGCAGAAGACGGTGAAGAACCTCGCGCTGCTGCCGCCAGGCGGCCTGGCGAGCCGCTTCGCTCGCCTGCGGCGACCAGTGCCAGACAAAGCGCCAACTGCTGAGCGTCGCCGGCGGAAAATGGTTGGCAGCGAGTTGCAGGAAGCGCTGCAGCAGGTCGCTGCGAGTGGTGACCCCGGTATGCAGGATCACCTGCCAGCCCATCACCGCCAGCCAGCTGAAGATCTGCTGCAGGTTGTACCAGCAGGCGTAGCCAGCCATCTGCGGATCGTCCCAGCCGGTGCCGAACAGGCGGCTGCTGAGAAAGGCGTCGTTGATATCGATGGCATACACAGGCAGGACGCGGTGCAACTGCTCCAGCTCGCGGCGCACGTCCTCCCGCAGCAGATCGTCCAGCTCGCGCACGGTCACCACCATCCGGGTATGGCGCAGCACTGCGGCGCGCGCCGGTCGCTGGTGCAGGTTGATCTCCCGGGTTTGCGGCGGATTGATCAGCAGCGGCTGGCTCTCCCTGTCGGGTGGTTCCGGCTCATTAAGGCGGGCGTAGAGCCGGTCCACGGCCACCGGCTGCCAGCGATCTCCCTGCGGCGGGCGCGGTCGGCCAGGCTCCCGGGGGGACTGCTCGCGATACTGGCGCGGCGTCACGCCATGGTGGCGCTTAAACAGATCGCTCATCATTCGCGTGCTGGCGAACCCCTGTTCGCGGGCAATTTGCTGAACGGGTTTGCGGGTGGTTAACAGCTGGTCGGCGGCGTGGCGCAGGCGCAGCGCGGTGAGGTACTGAACAAAACTGACCCCAACCTCCTTGTGAAACAGGCGTGACAGCCAGGCCTCGGAGACAAACTCTGCGGCCGCCACCTCCTGTAAAGAGAGACGGCGCTGATAGTTGGCGTCGATCCGCGCCACCACGCTGGCTATCCTCCGGCTCCATTTTTCTGAATCGCGCCGCGGCGTGGAGACGATGGGCTGGCTGAAGCGCGTGGCCAGCAGCAGCGCTATCTCGCTCAACCAGCGGTTGGCCTCCAGCCGGTAATGGCCGGGATGATTGACCAGACCGCTCACCAGCAGCTGGCGCATCAGGCGGCGCAGGCCGTCATCGGCATCCCGGGTGCGCGGCGATATCTGGTAGTCGACGGCAAAAAAAGTGGTGTCGAGGCGGGCCAGCCAGCTGGCGGCGAGGGTCAGGATCATCACCGCGTTGCCCCCGGCGCTGCGCAGGCTCCAGCGACGGTTGCGGTTAACGATCGCCAGCTCGTCGACGGCAAGCTGCTGCGGCGCACCTTCCGCCTCCGTTAGATTTACGCTCCCTTCCAGCACCCACAGCAGCGTCAGCAGATCGCTTTCCGGCTGGCTCAGCTGACGCACATCGCGCACGGTGACGCTAAAGTCGCCTGAATGCTGCTCCACATGGCTCTCCTCTGTCGACAAAAAGCAACCGGTTGTTTTTTGTCATAACCGATATGTATGAAAAACACTCATTGATTTCTCGTCAATATAAAACAAAAAACCGCGCCTGAAAGCTGTTTCACCCGCATAAACTCGAAAGTGTCGTGCAAACACAACACAGGAATAAAAAAAATGACACATCCGTTGCTTGAAGCCTTGCAGGTCAACGAGGCGCAATTTATTGCCTTACGTCGCCGGTTCCACCAGCAGCCGGAGATCGGCTTTGAAGAGCATCAGACCAGCAGCGAGGTCGCCCGACTGCTTGGCGAGTGGGGATACGAGGTTCACCGCGGCCTGGCGGGCACCGGAGTGGTGGGCACGCTGCGCGTCGGCCACGGAAAAAAACGCCTCGGCCTGCGGGCCGATATGGATGCGCTGCCGATGCAGGAGCGGAGCGGGAAGCCGTGGGCAAGCCAGGTCGAAGGGCGCTTTCACGGCTGCGGCCATGACGGGCACACCACTACGCTGCTCTACGCGGCTGAATATCTGGCGCGCACACGCCAGTTTAACGGGACGCTGCAGCTGATTTTCCAGCCTGCGGAAGAGTTACTGTACGGTGGGCGGGTAATGGTCGAGGACGGTCTGTTTGACCAGTTCCCCTGCGACGCCATCTTCGGCCTGCACAATATGCCGGGTCAGCCGCTGGGTAAAATCGGCCTGCGCGACGGGGCGATGATGGCCTCCTCCGATACGCTGCATATTGAAGTGAAGGGCGTTGGCGGCCACGGCGCGGTGCCGGAGCATACGGTGGATGCCACGCTGGTGGCCTGCCATATTACCCTCGCGCTGCAGTCCATCGTCTCGCGCAATATCACCCCGTTTGAGCCAGCGGTGGTGACCGTCGGCAGCATCCAGGCCGGACATGCGCCCAATATCATTAACGATCACGTGTTGATGAAGCTCACGGTGCGCACCCTCAATGAGCAGGTACGCGAGACCGTGCTGCAGCGGATCCATGACATTGCCGTGGCCCAGGCGGAGAGCTTCAACGCCACGGCCACGCTGACCCACGTCAACGGCAGCCCGGTATTGCGTAACGATCCGGCGGCAAACGCTATGGTGCGGGAGGTGGCGACAGCGCTGTTTGGCGCAGAGCAGGTGGGCGAGGTGAAGCCGTTTATGGGCAGTGAAGATTTCGCTTTCATGCTGGAGCAGCACCCCCACGGCAGTTATTTCACTATCGGCGCTGGGGACGAGCCGGATCGCTGCATGGTGCATAACCCGGGCTATGACTTCAACGACGCGCTGTTGCTAAGCGGGGCGGCGCTGTGGTGCGGCCTGACGGAACACTATCTGCGTTAATCACCGGAAACGGGAGGGCCATGCAATGAGCACTGTCACCGTAAGCGACACCTCCTTTGTCGGCAGCGATCGTCTGCTGGTAGGGATTGTGCTGAGCGTTTTAACCTTCTGGCTGTTTGCCCAGTCGGTGATTAACGTCGTGCCGGCGATGAAAAGCAGTCTTGATATTTCCCTTGAGACCCTAACCCTGGCCGTCAGCCTCAGCGCGCTGTTCAGCGGCTGTTTCGTGGTGGCCAGCGGCGGTCTGGCGGACAAGTTTGGCCGCATGCGGATGACCACCCTCGGACTGGGGCTGAGCATCATCGGCAGCGCCATGCTGGTACTGGCCCAGGGGCCGGGGCTGTTCCTCGCCGGCCGGGTGCTGCAGGGACTGTCGGCGGCGTGCATTATGCCGGCGACGCTGGCGCTGATTAAGACCTGGTACCAGGGACGCGCGCGTCAGCGGGCGGTCAGCTTCTGGGTCATCGGCTCGTGGGGCGGCAGCGGCCTGTGCTCTTTCGTTGGCGGAGCTATCGCCACCGGCCTGGGCTGGCGCTGGATCTTCGTCTTCTCCATTGCCGTCGCTCTGCTGGCGCTGTTTTTGCTGCGCGGCACGCCGGAGAGCCGCAGCGCCAGCGCCAGCCAGCATAAGCTGGACGTTGGTGGCCTGCTGAGCCTGATCGTCGGGCTGGTGCTGGTGAACCTGTTTATCAGCAAAGGCCACGGCTGGGGTTGGGCCAGTCCGCTGTCGTTGAGCATGCTGGCGGGGGCGCTGATCGCTGGCGCGGTGTTTATTCGCAGCGGGCTGCGCAAAGGCGAGGCGGCGCTGATCGATTTTGCGCTGTTTCGCAACCGGGCCTACGGTGCGGCGGTGCTGTCGAACTTTCTGCTCAACGGGGCGATTGGCACCATGATGATCGCCAGCATTTGGCTACAGCAAGGGCACCACTTGACGCCGCTGGAGAGCGGAATGATGACCCTCGGCTATCTGGTTACCGTCCTGGCGATGATTCGGGTCGGCGAGAAGCTGCTGCAGCGCTATGGCGCCCGGCTGCCGATGATGGCCGGCCCGGTGCTGACCGCCATCGCCATCGGCCTGATATCCTGCACCTTCCTCGATAAGGCGCTGTATATCGGCGTGGTATTCGCCAGCAACGTGCTGTTCGGCCTCGGGCTGGGCTGCTACGCCACGCCGTCAACGGATACGGCGGTGGCCAACGCGCCGGAGAACAAAATTGGCGTCGCCTCGGGGATCTACAAGATGGGCAGCTCGCTGGGCGGGGCGATGGGCATTGCCGTGACGGCGTCACTTTTCGCGCTGTTTTTGCCGCTGGGCATGGCCCATGCCGCCCAGTATGCCCTGTGGTTCAACGCCGCCTTATGCCTGGGGGCGATGGCGGTGAGCGCGCTGCTGCTGCCGCGCACTTCTCACAGCTGATGCTTTTTCAGCAGCGCGCGGAGCTGGTGATAGGTTAACCCCAGCAGCTCCGCCGCCTGCTTCTGATGATACTTCGCCTGCTGCAGACTCCGCTGCAGCAGGCGTTTTTCCTGCTGTAGCTGAAAATCGCGCAGATCCAGCGGCAGGGCGGGCAGCTCGTCCCCGGACGCGGCCTCCGGCACGGAGGCGGCGGTCTGACGGAAAGGGTTGAGGATAATGGCGTCCAGCTCGTGCTCGCTGTCGCCGTGGCGATAGACCGAGCGCTCGACGACGTTCTTCAGTTCACGAATATTCCCCGGCCAGCGGTAGCCGAGCAGCGTTGCGGTGGCACGTTCGCTGAAGCCGGGAAACAGCGGCAGGCCGAGCTCGCGGCACATCTGAATGGCAAACTGGTTGGCGAGCAGCATGATATCGCTCTGCCGTTCGCGCAGCGGCGGGAGCTGCACCACGTCGAAGGCGAGACGGTCGAGCAGGTCGGCGCGAAAGTGGCCTTCCTCCACCATGCGCGGCAGGTCAGCGTTGGTGGCGCACACCAACCGGACGTTAACCTGCAGCGGCTGGCTGCCGCCCACGCGCTCCAGCTCGCCATATTCAATCACTCTTAACAGCTTCTCCTGCACCAGCATCGGGGCTGTCGCCAGCTCATCGAGAAACAGCGTCCCGCCGTCGGCGCGCTCGAAGCGCCCGGGATGGCGCTTGCTGGCGCCGGTGAAGGCCCCGGCTTCGTGGCCAAACAGCTCCGAATCGAGCAGGTTATCATTCAGCGCCGCGCAGTTCAGCGAGATAAACGGCCCCTGCCAGCGGGCGGAGAGGTAGTGCAGACGGTTGGCGATAAGCTCTTTCCCGGTACCGCGCTCGCCGATGACCAGCACCGGCTTATCCAGCGGAGCCAGTCGGGAAACCTGTTCCAGCACCTCGAGAAAGCTGTTGGCCTCGCCCAGCAGATTATCCTTGTACTGCGCCATGATGAATTTCGCCATTAAATAGTGGGATTAACCAGGTGACTGTAGCAATGCCCTGCGCAATTCGCAACCACTCTGTTTAAAATCAATAAGATAAAAAGTTGGCACGCCATTTGTATTAGCTAACCCACAGGTGAATGCCTGCAACCAGAACTATGAGGACTGAAATTATGGGTATTTTTTCTCGTTTTGCCGACATCGTGAACGCCAACATCAACTCCCTGCTGGAGAAAGCGGAGGACCCGCAAAAGCTGGTGCGTCTGATGATCCAGGAGATGGAAGACACGCTGGTTGAGGTACGTTCCACGTCGGCCCGCGCGCTGGCCGAAAAGAAACAGCTGACCCGTCGTATTGAGCAGGCGGTCGCCCAGCAGGCGGAATGGCAGGAAAAGGCCGAGCTGGCCCTGCGCAAAGAGAAAGAGGATCTGGCCCGGGCGGCGCTGATCGAAAAACAGAAGCTGACCGACCTTATTGCTCAGCTGGACCACGAAGTGCAGCTGGTGGATGAAACGCTGGCGCGGATGAAGAAAGAGATTGGCGAGCTGGAGAACAAACTCAGCGAAACCCGCGCTCGTCAGCAGGCGCTGGCGCTGCGTCATCAGGCGGCGAGTTCGTCGCGCGATGTGCGTCGCCAGCTGGACAGCGGTAAACTGGATGAGGCGATGGCCCGCTTTGAATCCTTTGAGCGTCGCATCGATCAGATGGAAGCGGAAGCGGAGAGCCACCGCTTTGGCAAGCAGCAGACGCTGGATCAGCAGTTTGCCGAACTGAAAGCGGACGATGAAATCAGCGAGCAGCTGGCGGCGTTGAAAGCCAAAATGAATCAGTCCAACCAGTAAGTACGATTGCGCGGCGCGGCGTTGCGCCGCGGCTCACCCCCTGTAAGGAGTACACATGAGCATGCTTTTTCTCGCCATTCCGCTGACGCTGTTTGTGCTGTTTGTTCTGCCGGTCTGGCTATGGCTGCACTACAACAATCGCGGCGCCAACGGCAGTCTGACGCAAAATGAGCAGCAACGGCTGCTGCAGTTGACCGATGACGCGAAGCGGATGCGCGAGCGCATTCAGGCGCTGGAAGCGATCCTGGATGCCGAACATCCGAACTGGAGAGACAAATAATGGCTGGACTGGATCTGAATAAAAAACTGTGGCGTATTCCGCAGCGCGGGATGGTGAAGGGCGTCTGCGCGGGCATTGCTCAGCATCTTGACGTCCCGGTGAAGCTGGTGCGCCTGATTACCGTGCTGGCGATGATTTTTGGCCTCTTTTTCTTCGTCCTGGTGGCCTACATCATTCTGACCTTCGCCCTGGACCCGATGCCGGACAGTGAGCTGTACGGCCATAAAGCGCCGAGCAATGGCGATCTGTTGGCCGCCGTGGATGCCGAACTGGCCTCCGGCGAACAGCGTTTGCGTGAGATGGAACGGTATGTCACCTCCGACACCTTTACGCTGCGCAGCCGCTTTCGTCAGCTGTAAACCCTGTTGTTAACGAGTGAGGCAACGCATGAATAGCAAATGGCAACGCGCCGGGCAGCAGGTGAAGCCCGGTCTGAAAATCGTCGGTAAGCTGGCGCTGCTGACCGCGCTGCGTTATGGCCCGGCGGGCGTTGCCGGCTGGGCGGTCAAATCGGTCGCGCGGCGGCCGCTGAAAATGCTGCTGGCGGTGGCACTGGAGCCGCTGCTCAGCCGGCTGGCCAACCGCGTCACGCGCGGGATGAAATAACGCCGCCGTGGGGAAGGCGCAAAAGGATTAACGTTGTCCTGCTTATTCCCGGCGGATAGCTTATGATGACGAGACACACCTTCAGGGCATAACGGACTGGCGATGAAGCGACTGAAAACTGAACTGAATGCGCTGGTCAACCGCGGGGTTGACCGGCATTTACGCCTGGCGGTGACCGGCCTGAGCCGCAGCGGCAAAACGGCGTTTATCACCGCGCTGGTCAACCAACTGCTAAATATTCACACCGGAGCCCGCCTGCCGCTGCTGAGCGCCGCGCGCGAAGAGCGACTGCTTGGGGTCAAGCGCGTGCCGCAGCGGGACTTCGGCATTCCGCGATTCACCTACGATGAAGGGCTGGCCCAGCTGTACGGCCAGCCGCCCATGTGGCCAACCCCGACGCGCGGCGTGAGCGAGATCCGTCTCGCGCTGCGCTACCGTTCCAATGACTCCCTGCTGCGCCACTTTAAAGACACCTCCACGCTGTATCTGGAGATTGTCGACTATCCGGGGGAGTGGCTGCTCGATTTACCGATGCTGGCGCAGGATTATCTGAGCTGGTCGCGGCAGATGACCGGACTCCTGCAGGGACAGCGTGCAGAGTGGTCGGCCCGCTGGCGGCAGCTCTGCGCCGGGCTGGATCCGCTGGCTCCTGCCGACGAGGCCCGTCTGGCCGACATCGCCGCCGCCTGGACGGACTATCTGCACGCCTGTAAGCGCGAAGGGTTGCACTTTATCCAGCCCGGGCGCTTTGTCCTGCCCGGCGAAATGGCCGGCGCGCCGGCGCTACAGTTCTTCCCATGGCCAGACGTCGACGCCGTCGGCGAAGCCAAGCTGGCGCAAGCTGATAAACACAGCAACGCCGGCATGCTGCGCGAACGCTATAAGTACTACTGCGAAAAGGTAGTGAAGGGGTTCTACAAAGAGCACTTCCTGCGCTTCGACCGGCAGATTGTGCTGGTGGACTGCCTGCAGCCGCTCAACAGCGGGCCGCAGGCGTTTAACGATATGCGCCTGGCGCTGACCCAGCTGATGCAAAGTTTCCATTACGGGCAGCGCACCTTATTTCGCCGGCTGTTTTCGCCGGTCATCGACAAGCTGCTGTTCGCTGCCACCAAAGCCGACCACGTCACGGTGGATCAGCACAGCAATATGGTGTCGCTCCTGCAGCAGTTGATCCAGGATGCGTGGCAGAATGCCGCCTTCGAGGGGATCAGTATGGATTGTCTGGGGCTGGCGTCCATTCAGGCGACCCAGAGCGGGCTGATTGAGCTGAACGGCGAGAAAATTCCCGCCCTGCGCGGCAATCGGCTGAGCGACGGCCAGCCGTTGACCATCTATCCCGGCGAGGTGCCGGCGCGCCTGCCGGGCCAGGCCTTCTGGCAGCAGCAGGGCTTTCAGTTTGAAAACTTTCGTCCGCAGGTCATGGATGTCGATCGGCCCTTGCCGCACATTCGCCTCGACGCGGCGCTGGAATTTTTGATTGGAGATAAACTGCGATGAGCGAACCGTTAAAACCGCGGATTGATTTTGATGGCCCGCTGCAGGCGGAAAAAACGCCGCCGCTGAAAAGCGCTCGCGCCTTCGACCGACTGGAAGCCGATAACTTCGCGCCGGCGCGTCTGGTGACCGGCGAAGAGGAAGAGGGGGCGGCAGAGGCGGTGGTGGAGTCAGTGCTGCGGCCGAAACGCAGTCTGTGGCGGCGGATGGTCAGCGCTGGCCTGGCGATCTTCGGCGTCAGCGTCGTGGCGCAAGGGGTGCAGTGGACCGCCAACGCCTGGCAGACCCAGGACTGGATTGCGCTGGGCGGCTGCGTCGCCGGGGCGCTGATCGTCGGCGCCGGCGTCGGATCGGTGGCCACCGAGTGGCGCCGCCTGTGGCGACTGCGCCAGCGCGCCCACGAACGCGATGAAGCCCGCGATATGCTGCACAGTCACGCGGTCGGTAAAGGGAAAGCCTTTTGTGAGAAGCTGGCGCAGCAGGCCGGGCTGGATCAGTCGCATCCGGCGCTGCAGCGCTGGTATGCCGCCATCCACGAAACGCAAAGCGACCGGGAAGTGGTCAGCCTCTATGCCCAACTGGTGCAGCCGGTGCTTGATGCTCAGGCGCGGCGGGAAATCAGCCGTTCGGCGGCGGAGTCGACGCTGATGATCGCCGTCAGCCCGCTGGCGCTGGTGGATATGGCGTTTATCGCCTGGCGCAATCTGCGGTTGATCAACCGGATTGCCACCCTGTACGGCATTGAGCTCGGGTATTACAGCCGCCTGCGCCTGTTTCGCCTGGTGCTGCTGAATATCGCTTTCGCCGGCGCCAGCGAACTGGTGCGTGAGGTGGGGATGGACTGGATGTCGCAGGATCTGGCGGCCCGGCTGTCGGCGCGCGCCGCGCAGGGCATCGGCGCCGGTCTGCTTACCGCCCGCCTTGGTATCAAGGCGATGGAGCTGTGCCGCCCGCTGCCGTGGATCGCCGATGATAAACCGCGGCTCGGCGATTTTCGTCGCGAGCTGATTGGGCAGCTGAAAGAGACCCTGCAGAAAAGCAAAACCAGTCCGGAGAAATAACCTTCGCTCAGAGACATCGCCGGGCGGCGGTTTCGCCTTGCCCGGCCTGCGAGGTCGAGTCCAGGCTTGCGCACCTGCCGCGCCGCGGGCAATGTCCGGTCATACGCATTCCGCCGCCAGCCACTCGCTGAAGGCGCGAAAGCGCGGGCGCGAGCGGTTCTCCTGCGGACAAATCAGATCATAGCCAAAGGGAGATTCCGCCTCGTCTCCGGACAAGGCTACCAGTCTCCCGGTGGCGAGCAGCGGCTGGATCAGCGTTTTACGCCCCATCACGACTCCGAGTCCATTCAGCGCCATCTCAATGGCCAGCGAGTGGTTGTTCACCGCGTAATACCGGCCGTCAAAGGGTAACGCCTGTCCGCTTTGCTGGCACCACAGGCGCCATTCCGCAAATTGATCCTGCACGTCGGTGGATTCGCACGCATGGATCCAGACGAGCGCCGCCGGGTCGCCGCCGCTCAGCGGACGATACTGCTGGCGATAACGCGGGGAGCAGACCGGGAGCAAACTTTCCGCCATCAGCCGCTGTTGATAAAGATCGGGGTAGCGCGTGGCGCCGTAATAAATCGCGAGGTCCACCCGCTCCTCGTTAAAATCCATCACCCCGGCGCGGACGCGAAACTGTAGATTTAGTCCCGGCCACTGGGCCTGGAAGCGGGGCAGACGCGGCATCAGCCAAAGATGGGCCAGGGTCGGCGCAATACCAATATGCAGCGTGCCGCGCAGATCCTGTTCGCGAATATCCTCAATTTCATCGTTAATCGCCCGCAGCGAATGGCTCAACGTCGTCAGCAGGCGTTTGCCTTCCTCCGTCAGCGCCAGTTTACGCGTCATGCGAATAAACAGGCGAAATCCGATATGCATCTCCAGCTTGCGGATCCGATGGCTGACCGCCCCCTGGGTCAGGTTCATTTCATGCGCGGCGAGGGTAAAACTCAAATGGCGGGCGGTCACCTCAAAGGTCTGCAGCAGCGCAAGGATGCTTTGTTGTTCAAGCACAGGTTGTCTCCCTTATGCATTAATTTGCTTCTTGCATAGGCCGATTTAATTCGTTTGTTACGCCAGTTTGGCCGGTTTTAAATAGTTATATCGTAACTAAAACGAGGTATACCATGTCAGGACTCAAAATTGTGGTGATTGGCGGCGGCTCCAGCTACACCCCGGAACTGATTGAAGGTTTGCTTAACCGCTATCACGAGATGCCGGTCGCTTCGCTATGGTTGGTGGACATTGAAGAGGGCAGAGAGAAAGTCGAGATCATCGCCGGACTGGCGCGGCGAATGATCGCCAAAGCCGGGCTGACCATCGAGGTGGTGGCTACCCTGGATCGGGAAAGCGCCCTGCGCGATGCCGATTTCGTCTGCTCGCAATTTCGCGCCGGCTGCCTTGACGCCCGCATCAGCGATGAACGTATTTCCCTCAAGTATGGCCTGATCGGCCAGGAGACCAACGGCCTTGGGGGCTTCGCCAATGCCTGCCGTACCATTCCCATCGCCCTGGCGATTGCTGCCGATATGGAGCGACTCTGTCCAGACGCCTGGCTGCTGAACTTTACCAACCCGTCGGGGATGGTGACCGAAGCGATCCTGCGCCACAGCCGCATCAAAGCCGTCGGCCTGTGTAACGTGCCGGTGATTATGCAAAAAGGGGTGACCACCCTGCTGCAATGCGCTGATGAGAAGGAGGTGGTGATGCAGGTCGCCGGCCTGAACCACTTTATCTTCGTGCGCCAGATCCTGCACAAAGGAAAAGAGCGGCTGCCGGAGGTCATCGCCGAGATCAATGCCGGTCGGGATCCGCTGGTGCCGCGCAACATTCCGCCGTTCCGTTGGCCGTCGCATCTCCTGCAGGGCTTAGGCATGATCCCCTGCGCCTATCTGCGTTATTACTACATGAAGGACGATCTGCTGCGTCAGGAGCTGGCGGAGGCGGGCGGCGAAGGGACCCGTGGCGAAGTGGTTAAGCAACTGGAAAAAACCTTGTTTGAACAGTACAGCGACCCGCACCTCGCGGTTAAACCGAAGGCGCTGGAGGGCCGTGGCGGTCAGTACTATTCCGAGGCGGCCTGCGAGCTGATGAATGCCATCTACAACGACAAGCGCATTATCATGCACGTCAACACGCGCAACAACGGCGCCATCAATGGCCTGCCGGATGACTGTGCGGTGGAGGTCAGCTCGCTGATCACCGCTTCCGGTCCGCTGCCCCTCAACGTGGCGCCGTTCCCTGACGATACCCTGCGTTTGCTGCAGCTGATGAAATCTTTCGAACAGCTGACCATCGAGGCCGCCATCACCGGCAACCGCCATACGGCGTGGCGCGCGCTGGTGCTGAATCCGCTGATTGTCAGCGGCGAGAAGCTCGAACAAGCGTTGGATGACGTGATCGCCCATAACCGCCAGTGGCTGCCTGCCTTCCATGCTTAACCCCCAATTAACCGGCCGGATGGCCGGTTAATTGACCACTGACCGCCTGACTTTACGGCGCAACGCCCATTTTTCCGCCATGCTGTCAATAATTGTTGACAGTTAGCTTCCCGAAAGTCCATTCCTGGCCTATTATTCTCCGGTCATTGGCACTTTTAGGGTGAACACTCCCATGCGTCTTGAAGTCTTTTGTGAAGACCGCCTCGGTCTGACTCGTGAATTGCTCGATTTGCTGGTGCTGCGCGGCATTGATCTGCGTGGTATCGATATTGACCCTATTGGCCGTATCTACCTCAATTTTGCCGAACTGGAGTTCGCCACCTTCAGCAGCCTGATGGCGGAGATCCGCCGTATCGCCGGCGTGACAGACGTGCGCACCGTGCCGTGGATGCCATCTGAGCGTGAACATCTTGCGCTCAGCGCGCTGTTGGTGGCGATGCCGGAGCCGGTGCTGTCGCTGGATACCAAAGGCAGGGTCGAACTGGCCAACCCCGCCAGCTGCCTGCTGTTTGGCCAAAGCCAGGCGAAGCTGCGCAACCATCCGGTGGCCCAGCTGATCGCCGATTTCAACGTCCAGCGCTGGCTGGAAAGTAGCCCGCAGGAGACGCATGCGGAGCATGTGGTGGTGAACGGGCAGAACTACCTGCTGGAAGTGACCCCGGTCTATCTGGAAGGGGAGCATAACGAGCGAGTGCTGACCGGCGCCGTGGCGATGCTGCGCTCAACCGTGCGCATGGGACGCCAACTGCAGACCATGACCAGCCAGGACACCAGCGCCTTCAGTCAGATCCTCGCGGTGGGGCCGAAAATGCGCCACGTGGTGGAGCAAGCGCGCAAGCTGGCGATGCTCAGCGCGCCGCTGTTGATTGTCGGCGATACGGGCACCGGCAAAGATCTGCTGGCGCATGCCTGCCATCTGGCCAGCCCGCGGGCGGGCAAACCCTATCTGGCGCTTAACTGTGGCTCCATTCCCGAGGACGCGGTCGAGAGCGAACTGTTCGGCGACGCCCTGCAGGGCAAAAAAGGCTTCTTTGAGCAAGCTAACGGCGGCTCGGTGCTGCTGGATGAAATTGGCGAGATGTCGCCGCGAATGCAGACCAAGCTGCTGCGCTTCCTCAACGACGGCACCTTCCGCCGCGTTGGCGAGGATCATGAAGTGCACGTCGATGTGCGGGTGATCTGCGCGACGCAGAAAAACCTGGTCGAGCTGGTGCAGAAAGGGCTGTTCCGGGAAGATCTTTACTATCGCCTCAATGTCCTGACGCTGTATCTGCCGCCGCTGCGCGACTGTCCGCAGGACATTATGCCGCTGACCGAGCTGTTCGTTGCGCGCTTTGCCGATGAGCAGGGGATCCCCCGACCGAAGCTCTCCGCCGATCTCAGTACGGTACTCACCCGCTACAGCTGGCCCGGCAACGTCCGCCAGCTAAAGAATGCCGTTTATCGCGCGCTAACCCAG
>OLGB01000860.1_pt1 | contig 39833 bp, 34 predicted proteins | sample 1605691 | NCBI WGS metagenome assembly OLGB01 (sample SAMEA3888925, study PRJEB22519) | human gut metagenome | biome: human gut; feature: human-associated habitat; material: faeces | place: Denmark | collected 2010
CTATACAATCTGACGAAAAATCTGACTGTGCATCTGAGGCACTATGGTTTTTAGAGGTGACCATTAATTTTTAAACTGAAAGTGTACAAAAAATCAAGCAAAAGCTCGCAGCTGTTCTAACAGCTTGATGTTGAAAATAGCTTTATATGGCTTTTGCGACGATTTTTTGTATTATAACGCCTTACGGCGCGGGACGGGTGACCCGTCCCCTACATTTTTGTGTCTGTATTACGCTGAAATTCGGAGAATTAGTAGTGGCGGATATAGAATCCTATAGGTATTCCGTGACAAATATGCGGAACAAAAAATAATTCCGAATTAGTCAACAATGTGTGCTTTGCGCAGAGCCATGATGAGCGGCTTGTAAATGATTATCGTGACAACAGCGCAGAGGATACCCTTTACTATCGTGAACGGCAGATTGAAAATGCAGAGCGCGCTGAAAATGTTTCCAACCGACGGAAGTATCTTCTGGTATGCCGACATGATAGCTTCCATTCCGCCGAAAGCTTTCGCGTATATTGGGTAAACGATGAAGTAGTTGAGCGGCAGACTTACTGCTGCGAACACCAATGTGCCGATAATACAGCCAATAACAGCACCCTTTTTAGTGTGATTTTTCTTGTAAATAAGGCTTGCTGTCAGAGTGAGTGCCGCGCTTGTGACAAAATCAAAGATATCACCTATACCCATAGTTGTACCCAAGCCTTTTATTGCTGTATGTATAACATTCTTGATGAAACATACAAGCAGACCGCCTACCGGACCCGTTGTAAATCCTGCAAAAAGGCAGACAACATTAGACAGGTCAAGCTTTATGAACGGCGGCATAAGCGGAACAGGGAAGTCGAGGTAGTAGATAACGAGCGCTACTGCCGAGAGCATCGCTACCTGAATGATCTTCTTCGTTTTTGAGCTTTCTGCGAGTGGGGTTTTTGCTGTGTTTTCCATTTGAGATTCCTCCATAAGTAAAAAATTTGGTTTTCTATAAGAGCAATCTGTAACAGAAAAAGCCCGTGAAATTCTCATTCACGGGCTTTTGATACTTCTTCTTCCAATTATAATATCGAGGAATAAGTATGTTGCGCAAAAATTTGCGCTGTTTCTTTCATCCGGACTATACCGTCGGTTTCGGAATTTCACCGAATCAGCCTTGTTCCGTAAAGGAAGTCGGGTCGCGGACTATACCGCCGGTGAGGACTTGCACCTCGCCCTGAAACAGATTTGCAGATATACTGTTTTATTGTTCGATCATTCGGACTCTTCGTCGTCGAAGTCGAATTCGAGATGCTCGCCGCAGTTAGGGCAGGTCATTTCGCCCTCTTCAAGCATAGCTTCTCCGAGCTGGATAGTGTCGCCGCAGGTTGGGCAGCATACTTCATAAAGCTCTTCTTCGTCATCGTAATCATCGAAGTCATCGTCATCATCGTAGCTGTCGTCGTCTTCGTCATCATAGAGGTCATCTTCTATGTCAGATAGATCCTCGTCGATAGCGTCAACAACTTCAACGATCTCGTCGATCTGATCCTGAACATCATCAAAATAAACTGACATATCTTCGAGAACGTCAGCCATAAGAGCAAGGATCTTGCCCTCCTTTGTTGATGTGTCAAGTTCGAGTCCGTCCATAAGACCTTTAAGGTAAGAAACCTTTTCACCAAGCTTCATAAAGATTACCTCCAATTAAAAAATTGCAGAATAAAAACGGATAAAGCTTACGCTCTTTCCATGTATTCGCCAGTTCTTGTATCGATTCTGATCATATCGCCCTCGTTGATGAAGAGGGGAACCTTGACCTCCGCGCCTGTTTCAAGAGTTGCGGGCTTTGTAGCGTTTGTAGCTGTGTTGCCTGCAAAACCGGGGTCAGTCTGTGTAACCTGAAGGTCAACAAAGTTCGGTGGTTCTACTGCGAAAACCTTGCCCTTGTAGGAGCAAACCTTACAGATCATTTCTTCCTTAACGAACTTGAAGCTGTCGCTGATCTCTGCCGGAGCAACAGGAAGATCCTCGTAGGTCTCCGGGTCCATGAAGTGGTAAAGGTCGCCGTCGTTGTAGGAATACTGCATATCTCTTCTTTCAACGAAAGCAGTAGGGAACTTTGCGGAAGGGTTGTAGCTCTTTTCAACTACGGAACCTGTAATAACGTTCTTGATTTTTGTTCTTACAAAAGCAGCGCCCTTGCCCGGTTTAACGTGCTGGAATTCAACAACCTGAAGTACGTTGCCGTCCTCCTCAAAGGTAACGCCGTTTCTGAAATCGCCTGCTGTGATCATAGAATACCTCCGTATAAATAAAGTCATTATTAATATGCATAAATAGCCTTATAAATATTCTACTACATTCTGCTTGATTTTGCAAGTGTTTTCGCATAATTTTTATTAGTTTTATAACTTTTTTATAAAATAATAAGATTTTTTGGTGAGTGTGCAAAGTTAGTATAGCCGTTTTTTGTGACATAAACACAATCTTCAATGCGAACGCCGAATTTTTCGGGGAGATAAATGCCCGGTTCAACGGTCATAACGACATTTTCGGCAAGAACTGTGGTATCACGGGTGTTTGCGGCAGGATTTTCGTGTATCTCAAGTCCGACGCTGTGACCAAGACCGTGACCGAATGCTTCGCCATAGCCTTTTTCCGTGATAAGATCACGCGCGCAGGCATCAAGCTCCTTGCAGACAACTCCTGCCTTGATAAAATCAAGACATTTCTGCTGAGCTTCGAGCGTTATCTCATAAATCTCGCGCATTTCCGCCGTAGGTTCGCCAACGCAGACAGTTCTCGTCATATCGCTGTGATAGCCGTCAAAAACTGCGCCGAAATCCATTAAAACGAACTCGCCCTTTTGAATCTTCTTATCGGACGGAACGCCGTGAGGAACGGAGGTGTTTTTTCCTGCAAGCGCGATGGTATCAAACGAAATTGCCTCCGCACCGTGGGAAAGCATATAGAAATCGAGTGCCCTTGCAACTTCAAGCTCGGTCGCGCCCTCTTTGATAACGTTTTTGAGCGCATTGTCGAGTGCAGCTTCGGCAATGTCCTGCGCTTTCTGCATCTTTTCGAGCTCCTCGGCAGTCTTAACACTGCGAAGCTTTGTTATCGCATCACTCAAAAATCCTGTCGAGTCAATTTTGAAGCCGTCAAGCTTTTCGGCATAAACGGAAAGCTCTGCGACCGTCATAGTTTCTGCTTCGATATAGACCTTTTCCGTACCGTGCTTTTTGAGCAGATCGGCAAGCTGGCTGTAAAACTTTACCGAGCGCACAACTTCGCAGTCGGTGACCTTTTCCTTGGCTTTTTCAAAATAGCGAAAGTCGATGAGAAGATACGCCGCATCGGGGAAAACGAGAACTGCGCCTGCGGAGGACTTCATTCCGCAGAAATAGCGGCGGTTTATGTCGGAGGTGATGAGTGCGCAGCAGCTTTCCTGCGGCATTTTTTTGCGAAGCTTTTCAATATTATTCATGGCAATACTCCCAAACAGCCCTCATACCGAGGAAATAACCCATTTTTCCGAAGCCGAATATAGTTCCGCTGCAAACGGGCGAGATAACGGAGGTGTGACGGAATTCCTCACGCTTTTCAATGTTTGAAATGTGAACTTCGACAACGGGTATCTTCACCGCCTCGATGGCATCACGGATAGCATAGCTGTAATGAGTGTAAGCGCCCGCGTTGATAACGATGCCGCACTTGTCAAGACGTGCAGCGTGGATCTTGTCGATGATAGCGCCCTCGTGGTTGGACTGGAAACATTCGCAGCTGTCAAAGCCAAGGTCCTTCGCGAAAGCCTTTATCTCTGCGCAAACGCTGTCGTAGGTGTCGTGACCGTAGATGCCCGGTTCACGCTCGCCGAGCAGGTTAAGGTTCGGTCCGTTGATTATAAGTATATCTTTCATTTTCATACCTCTTCTATGCAAAAAATAAGAGCGGAGAAAATCCCTCCACTCTTATTTTAATACCAAATCGGGGAAATGTCAATTATCTGTTTTGATCCTCTTTTTGCGTAACATCATCGCCGCAGTATAAACTGCCAGACCGCCGATGCCGACAGCGGAAAATGCCGTGCCGATAGCTCTTGCTTTTGAATGATATTCAAATCTTATACTGTGAGTTCCCGAATGAACGGGAACTGCTGAGAAGCCTATGTTTGCGTTGTATATCTCCGTTTTTTCGTCGTCTATATATGCGGTAAAATTATCACTGTATGGTGTGCTGAAAAATACAAGCTCGGGCGTTTCGAGAGTTATCTCTGCGGTAAATCCGCTTCCGTCGGCTGTGAAGCTTTCGGCATAGTTTTCCCTGCGTTTTGCACACTCTTCGGAAAGTTGTTCATCTGTGAGTGCGTATATCTCATCTTCGGGTATTTCTTCAAGATATTCCGAAACATTTTTTGTGTTGTCCACGACCATTGCTTTGAGCATAATTCTGCTCTTTACATCGTCATCGAGAGAGTCAAAGCGTTCTCTTGAAATGCAGTAGTCATAACAGAAGCCAATCGGGATAAAATCGGGATTTTCATAAATATAGTATATGCCCTGCTGTTCCTTGAAAATATGCTTATCGGAGAAGTTTGCAAACGCATTTGCATTCGATACAAGTGTTTTTACAGAGCAAAGGCACTCGGAAGCATAATCGCAGTAGATATTGTAATACTCAAAGCCGAGAGCCTCGCAGTATTCATTTACATATGGGGAAACGGAGCTGTTGAAGAAATACAAAGACCCTTCTCCCCAGAGAATGTTGAAGTTGTCGAACCGGTTCACGGCGGTGACCCTTTTACCGTATGAGGTATCCTCGAATTCGGGATAGGTCTGCCGCATTTTAACGGCAAGATCGGGCGAGCGGTTTTCTCCCATACCGTAAAGCAAGGTGCTTTCAGTCAGAACGAACGCCGCGCCGATAACAAGTACAGCCGCTTTTTTTGGATAGTTTTCGTCCCTTTTCACGGCGAAGATCATAATTCCCGTGATGATAAGTCCTGCGGCGGTAAGTCCGAGGTTTGTCCACTTCTGCGTGTCGCTGTAGTAAGCTCCCGTTTCCCAGAGCGAAAGCTTTTCCATCGGGAATATGAGCGTAAAAACAGCTATCGCGATAATGACCGCTCCGTTTATGACAATGCCGAGCCTGAACTTTTCGGGCGAATTTTCAAGCGCGAGCGCAGTCATCACCGACATTATAAGCACGGGCGCAAACAGCCACCTTGCATAATATGTAGTTCTTCCGAGAGAAAAAATGCTGTTGAGTATCGGAATGAGCGCAATGACAGCGCATATCGCAATAAGCTTTTTCTGCCAGCTTTTTTTGTGTGTGCAAAAGTAAGCGACAACGCCCGACATTCCGAACAGGGGAAGATATGCCGCCTGCGATGACCACCTCGAACCCTCAGGATATTCACCCCTGAAATCAGGGAAAACGTTGGTGTAGCCCTGAGTATCAGGGACTGTGAACACCGACTGCAAAATTCTCGCATACCGCCATGGGATTTCATAAAAAAGCATCTGCATGATATTGCTCAATGAATAAGACTCGCCGAAACGGGGACTTCCGAGAATACATACTATAGCAGGAACGATAACAATGCCTGCGGCGGCAGTTCCGAGCAGAGCCTCCGCGCCAAGGCAGAAAAAATCCTTTGCTCCGATCCGAAACGTTTTGTCCGTGAGCCGCACAAGAAAATAAATAATAACAAATATCACTTCGATAACGAACAGATAGTAATTCGTCAGTGCACATAAAGCAACAGCCAAGCCGAACAGTCCCCTGCGTTTTTCCGTCACTGCCGCTTCAAGAGCATAAAGCAGGAGAGGGAAGAACGCTATCCCGTCCATATAATGGAACACAAGGTTCGTCATTTGATAACCCGAAAAGGTATAAAGCATCGATGCTATCAGCGCATAGCAAGGCTCTTTGCAGAAGCGTGAAGCATATAAGTATCCGTTGATACAGCATACGCCGAGTTTAAGCGCAATAAGGAACGGCACGGCATAAATGACAGCTTTCTGCGGAATAAGCACTGTGATAAGCGTGAACGGACTGAACAGGTTGTAAAAGCTGTAAGCGTCAAGAAAGTCCATTCCCAGCCCTGCGTTGAAGTCATACTGCGGAACAGTCATTTCCCCTAAAATTTGGCGCAGATAAACAAGAAACGGCACTTGCTGAGCTTCAAAGTCACCGTAAAAATAGAATAAAAATCCGTTTTCTGCGGCATAGGGCAGTGCGGAAAGCAGAAAAGCCGCCGCACCTGTCAGAAAAGCGATAAGGCAGTATTTTGCGGTCACACGTTTGGGTTCGGCAAGGCTGTGCAAATCATCATCTCCATATAATTTATTACTTTGATCTATATCTTGTCATTTGCAGTCATATCGCACGGCGAAAAGATCAGTTCCAAAGGTCGAACCTGTCAACTCTCCAGCCGTCCTCGGTGTTTTTCATCACATAATGATAATCATCGTCAAAACCAACGGCATAAGGACAGTCACTGTGCGCACTGGTGACAACAGCCTTGAATTCGACCGTGCTGTCATCTGACGAAACGGGGATAAAGCAGTGGTCAAAGTAAAAAATATCAGTACCGCGTCCGGCGTCCTGGAGCAAGAATTCGCCGTCCTCGCCGATATAATCCTTCGCAAGCTCATCTGCAAGTTCCTTGGTGAAAACGCCGTAAAGCATCTGCCTGAAATCATCGGGAGTGTGCGTTTCGGCATAGTTCTGCGGCATATAACGCTCCGCCCAGAACCAGTCCCACATAATGCCCGAAGCCTGCGCAAAAATATGCCGCTGTTCATCGTTCAGAAATGTCGGAGCGTAAACATCATATTCATAAACAAGCGGATTTCCGTTCTCGTCCGTGCCGCAGTAGTTTTCCTGCTTGTGTTTTTCGGAGTAAAGCTCGCTGTTATCAATGAAAAAACTGAATTCCGATTTTTCACCGCCGAAATCAACGACCGTGCGGTAAATGCCCGATTCACAAGACGAATAATCGAAATCTTCCGACTTCAGAAGATAATCGGTCTTGTGCAAAGGCTCAACGGTGAAGTCGATGTTCAGCGTGTCCGAGCCGTCCGTAAAGCTCATCGGAACGCCGTCCGAATCGCGCACTATCTGTATGCTGTCAACGGTCACAGGCTCGTCAGTGTAGTTGGAAAAAGCGAAAATAAGCTCCTTGCGGTAGTTCCATTCGCCGTCGTAATGATAATCGCGCATGACCTCACTGTCACGACATTCCCAAGTGTCAACACTGCTCTTTTCACTGTCCTGACTGATGCTCGGCTGAACGAAATATACAAGTCCCTCCTCGGGGTTGCCTGTGTCAAAGTCGTCAACGGCTTCCTCGGTTGTTTCCTCGGGTTCGGATTCGGTAATTTCAGTTTCAGCTTCGGTTTCGGCGGTCGTGGTTTCACTTGTTTCGACAGTTGTTTCAGCCGTGTTTGCCGTTGTTTCGTCCGAAACAGCCGAAGCATTTCCGCAGGCTGTCAAACACAAAGCGGAAAGAATTATTGCTGCATATTTTTTGTAACTCATAATGTCATACCTCCACATGTAAAACAGCCGACCAAAGCAATGCAATGGTCGGCTGTGCTTTGTAACTATAATTATACCATTTCCTGCCGAAATAGCAATTACAGTATGGTTACAAATTGCAGGGAAGCCCCTGCGGGCGGTTCGCGTCACGCTCCGCTTTGCTGCGCTCGTTTGCGTTGGAAATCAGTTTGTGTTCGCGAATAAAGTCTGTTTGACAGTCGGGCATTTTACAAGGTATGCAGGGAAGCCCCTGCGGGCGGTTCGCGTCACGCTCCGCTTTGCTGCGCTCGTTTGCGTTGGAAATCAGTTTGTGTTCGCGAATAAAGTTTGTTTGACAGTCAGGCATTTTACAAGGTGTATGCAGGGAAGTCCTTGTGGGCAATTTGCGTCTGCAAAAAGAGTTTGCTAAAAGCTTATCACAAAAGGCTCTCGTAATAATCCTTCATAGTCTTAGCGTCCTCGGTCTGCGTTCCGTCACTTTCGCAGATAAAGGTCGGCGCAAGGTTCTTCTTCGCGATAAGCTCCATAAGCGGCTCGAACTGCGGACCGTAAACAGTGTCGGCAAAGGTCAGATGCTTCTTTTCGCCGCCCTTTTCGGTGTATTCTATCTTGGAGAAATGCGAATGGAAGCATTTCAGACGCTCACTGCCGAGTTCGTTCTCTATCGTGTCAAGAATTTTTTCATAGTCGGACTTGTCCTTGATAGAGCCAAAGGTGCGCGCGTTGAGATGTCCGAAGTCAATGCAGGGGATAAAGCTTTCATCGATCTTGCAAAGCTCCATAACTTCGTGCAGATCGCCAAGCTGATTTATCTTTCCCATAGTTTCGGGACAGCAGCGGATATTTTCAAGTCCCTGCGCAACAAGTTCTTCACGCGCAAGCTTCATCGTGTTTTTGGCAAGTTCAAGTGCTTCTTCACGCGTCATCTTCGAGCAGGAACCGCTGTGGATAACGATTCTGTCGCCGCCCATAGCGTTCACAGCCTTTGCCGAAGCTAAAATGTAGTTCACCGAGTTAAGACGCTTTTCCTCCTCAACGCTCGAAAGCGAGATAAAGTAAGGCGCGTGAACGGAAACGCTTATTCCTGCATTTAGCAGAGCCGTGCCGATCTCCCTTGCGCTCTCCTCGGAAACGCGAACGCCCTGACCGCACTGGTATTCAAAGTGGTTCAAGCCGAATTTTGTAAGATATTCGCCGAGCTGAACGGATTTTTTGTAACCCATTTCCTTAAAGCTTTTGGCAGCACCCGCAGGTCCGAATTTTGCTTTTATATCATTTGACATTTTTTTAGTCCTTTCGTAAAACGAGGTTTATTTCTACTATTATTTTAATAAATATAACAAGGTTAGTCAAGGGAATTTTGAATTAATTCGGAATTCGTAATTATTTTTGCTCCGCAAATTTACAGCGCAAACTGAATTCCCGTAGGGGCGGATCCTATATCCTCCCGTTTCAAAAATGGCATTTTACCCGAAAAATTTGCCGTGAGGGAGGTTTTTAGAGGTTCCCTTATGGGAATTCGTTTTTCGGACGTGACTTGTCGGTCGTATCGTTGTGTGGAAATGGGCGGATATTGAATCCGCTTCTACCGAAAATCGCAGTTTTTCCTTGCGTATCCCATAGCTGTTCGCATCGCCGTTCAAACGTTGTCGGCTTAAAACGTTCGCCGAGGATAGTTTGTTTAAGGAAAACAGAATGGCGCAATTCACATTTTTTAGGTTTACGAAATTTGATTTCTCATATCCGTTTTACCTTTTTGTGTGAATTGCGCCTTTTTAGCTGTTAGTCGATATGTTGAGCGGAACTTTCTTACTGAACAGTTGTGATATCAGAACCGAACCACTTTTCGGAGATCTCGCCGAGCTTGCCGTCAGCCTTCATTTCGGAAAGTGTCTGCTGAACCTTATCGCGGAGAGCCTGATCGTTCTTTCTGAAGCCGATTGCGTACTCTTCTTCTTCAAGTCCGTCAGAAAGGAGAACGTAGTCCTTGCCGCTTTCCTTGATCTCATAGTTTGCAACTACGGAATCCATAAATACTGCGTCAACGAGGTTGAGTTCAAGCTGCTGGAGACATTCAACGTTTGTTGCGAGTGCATTTTCTGTAATGTTAAGACCTGCATTCTCGAGGATTTCCTGTGCTGTTGAGCCGCTCTGTACTGCAACTGTCTTGCCGTCGAGGTCAGCCTGAGAAGCGATAGCGCTGTCTGCTGTTACAACGAATACCATTTCATTCTTCATATAAGGTTCGCTGAGGTTCATAACTTCCTGTCTTGAAGCATTGATAGACATACCGTTCCAGATGCAGTCGATCTTGCCCGAGTCGAGGTCCTGTTCCTTTGTATCCCAGTCGATAGGCTGCTTAACGAGCTTAACGCCGAGTCTTTCGCAAACTTCTTCTGCGCAGTCGATGTCGAAGCCAACGATCTCATCGTTTTCATCTGTGTAGCCCATTGGCTTGAATGTAGCGTCAAGGCCGAGGATAAATTCGCCCGAATCGAGTACCTTCTGGAGCGAGTTGTCTTCGCCGGTTGCTTCTTCTGTTACAGCGGCAGCGTCTGTGTCAGCGGCTGTTGTTGTTTCGTCTGCTGTGCTGCTGGAGTTTCCGCAGCCTGCGAGCATTGCGGGAACGAGTGCCATTACGGCAATAAGCTTTGCTAATTTTTTCATATTCTTTCCCTAACCTTTCTTATTTTCAACAAGGCTGATAGCCTTTTCCTTTAAATACAAAGCTAATAATACCACATCTTAATATTAAAGTAAAGTAATAAAGCAAAGCTTTGGGATTTTGTATCAAATCCGCCCGAAAAAGCCTTGCTTTTTATTGCAATTCACAATAGGGAAGCTGTACCGTTACTTATTCAGCAGTTCCTGTGCGAAGTCAAAGCTTTCCTCATCGCTCTTTTCATAGTCGGGAGAAATGCCGTCCTCGCTGAAAGTTTCTTTCCTGCCGCTGCACATCAGCGACGAAACAAAAATAAAGTCGTGACCGTCATTGAACTTTTTGAATGCATAAGTAAAATTCTTTCCGTAGGTCTTTGTGCCGACAACGGAAACCTTGTCCCCGAAATCGGACTGCATACAGAATATCATTGCTTCGGCGGAGCTTGCGGTGTTCTCATTGCAGAGAAAAACAAGCTTGTCAAAGCCGATCAATTTGTCGGTTTTTGACTTGTGTTCAACAGTCCTGTTGTCGCTGACTTCGGTCATAACGACCTCGCCTTTATTATAAAAAAGCGAGAGAATTTTTGAAAGCTCCTCAAGGTTTCCACCCATATTGTCACGCAGGTCGATAATGAACCTGTCCGAGCTTTTGAGCAGGTCGGAATACTGCATAAGGCTCTTATAAGTCTTATCCGGTGTGAAATCACTCAGCTTTATGCAGCATATCCCGCCCTCGGCAGTGACGGTTGTTTCGCCTGCTTCCGCAAAAAGATTTTCCACATGCTCTGATTCTTCTTTGCTGAAAATGCGGTTGTAATCGGCGAGCCGTTCGGGTTCGTATTGGTTGATATCGTCAAGAACAAGCTTATAAACATAATTTTCAAAGTTGCCGTAAGAACCCTCGTCATATATATCGTCAAGCTTTTTTCGCATTGCGCCGTCAAGATTTTCCTGAGAATAATAATATTCCGTGAGGTATTCTTTCAGACCGGCAAGCTTATCGCTTTGCATATGCTTTATCAGAAGTATATTGAATATCACCAATATAACGATGATAAAAAGATAAATTCCGTCACCCTTTTTGCCTTGCTTTTTGACTTTATCTGCTTTCATAGCTGTTGTCCTCCTAAGGTTGTTGTTTTTGCGGATATCAGAGCTCTATTCCACATTTCGCAATAGCTTCGGCGGAAAGCTCGTTCACATTTATAAATTCGGGCGGAACATCGGGATGAGGGGTAAGTATCTTCTCCATCCAAATCATATCGTACCAGCGGTCAAATTTGTAGCCGCACTTTACGAAGTCGCCGACATAGCGGTAGCCGAGATGAGCGTGAAAATCCTCGCTGTTTCGGTCAAGATGCTCGTCTGCTTCGCCCGAGGGTACACCGATGCAGGCGCAGAGGTTGTAGACATTCATTTCCGCAAGCAGTTTTTCGAGCGTGTCATAAAGCTTCTTGCCTATGCCGTGCTTTCTGTATGCCATATCGACATATATCGAGGTTTCGACCGAGTGTTCATATGCTTTTCTGCCGACAAAAGGACTTACATAGGCGTAGCCGACTATCTTTCCGCCGATCTCTGCGCAGATATAAGGGTATTTCTGCTTCGTTTTTGCTATTCTCGCTTCAAATTCCTCTGCCGTTGGCGGTTCATATTCAAAGGTTATCGCCGTTTCGAGAACATAAGGCTTGTATATCTCCGAAATAGCCTTTGCATCGGAAACTTCGGCGAATCTTACTGTAATTTCATCGTTCATAAAAGAACACTTCCTTTCGGGTTCGATTATAGCACTAAAAGTGCGGAATTGCAAGAATAATCAGACAAAAATTCAAACTTGACAACGCAGATACGCTGTGCTATAATCATTGAATATTTCTGAAAAGGGGAGTGAAGTGAATGAAAGAGAAAAACAGTATATACCGCCGCGCGCTGATGCTCGCCGTGCCGATGATGATACAGAACGGCATTACGAATATGGTCGGACTTGTTGACAGCGTTATGGTGGGAAGCCTTGGAACGGAGGCGATGACGGCGGTAACGATAGTCGGTCAGCTTATTTTCGTATTCAACCTCGGCATTTTCGGTGGAATTTCCGGGCCGGGCATCTACGCTGCGCAGTTCTACGGTCAGGGGAATACAGAGGGCTTCCGCAGTGCAATACGAATGAAGCGCTTTATCTGCGCGGCGTTCCTTGTTGTCGGGGTGCTTGCGTTCCTGTTCGGGGACGAGTTCCTTATCGGGCTTTATCTCAAAGGCGAAAGCGGCTCGATAGATGCGGCAGTCACGATGCAGAACGCAAAGGACTACCTGCGGATAATGCTGTTCGGACTGCTCCCGTTCGTTGTGACGCAGATATATGCAAGTTCACTGCGTGAATCGGGCGACAGCATAAAGCCAATGGTCGCAGGCGTTTCATCGGTCGTTGTAGATATCGTGTTCAACTATCTGCTCATATTCGGTAAGTTCGGCTTCCCCGAGCTTGGCGTAAGGGGAGCGGCAATAGCCACCGTCCTTGCAAGATTTGTCGAAATGCTCGTAGTTGTGATATGGTCAAATCTCCGCAGGGATAAGCACGAATTTTTACAGGGGCTGTATAAGACTTTCCTCGTCCCGAAAGACCTCGCGCTCAAAATGTTCAAAAAGGGTACACCAATATTCCTCAACGAATTTCTGTGGGCAGGCGCGATAGCAGTCCTTACGCAGACTTATGCAGCAAGAGGACTTGAAATAGTCGCAGGAATGAACATCTCGAACGCGCTCTGCAACCTGCTTAATGTAGTGTTCGTAGCGCTCGGAAATGCAGTTGGGATACTCATAGGTCAGACCCTCGGAGCAGGTCAGTACGAAAAGGCAAAAAAGGATTCATTCTCGCTGATGAAGTTCACGGGCGGCGTGTGTCTTATCCTCACGGCGGCGCTGATATCGGTGTCGAAAGTCTTTCCGCTCGTCTATGATACCACGGACGAAGTGCGCTCGCTCGGAACAAGCTTCATCATTATAACAGCGGCGTTTTTTCCCGTCCAAGGCTACCTCAACGCGATGTATTTCACCCTGCGTTCGGGAGGGAAAACATTCGTGACGTTCCTCTTCGACAGCGTGTTCTCATGGGTGTTCTCCGTGCCGCTGGCGTATGTTCTCTGCACCTTTACAACGCTGCCGATACTGCCCGTTTACACGATAGTTTGTGCGGCTGACATTATAAAAGTTGTTATAGGATATATCCTTATAAGAAAAGGCGTTTGGATAAGCAGGATCGTGGATAATGCGTAATTCGTAATTATTTATGCTCCGTAAATCACTGCAAGACACCTGACTCCGTAGGGGTGGATTCTATATCCGCCCGTTTGCAAACTCTTTATTTTAGGCTGATTTTCTGTACGGGACGGGTCACCCGTCCCGTGCCGCAAGGCGCTTGTTATGAGAACCTGTCTTCATAAGCATATGCACACGTCTTTTCGGCAAATTTTGCTGCATACTGCGTTAAAAATCCTTGCCGTGCGGCAGCACGCCTGCGGATTTTTGCCTTGTCTGCAACAAAATTATGCTCGAAAATCCGCATACATTTCTTATGAAGACAGGTTCTGAACGGTAAACACAGTACGATTATATTTTGCTCCGCATTTTTTCTATGGAATAAGGGGTTCTCTAAAAAACCGAAACAAAATAATACTTCGTATTATTCGCAAATTTTCGGTTTTTAGAGAACCCCTGAAATTATTTTCGCCGCCGAAACAATATTTCTACCATAGCCGAAATAGTAAAAAAGCTTTAAGTTTGCTTACTGTATATACCAAATGTTTAATATATAGTAAATATACAATATGTAAAAGTTACAATACATTTACAATTTGGAAACCGTTTTCCCGAGGGGGATTTGCCGAATGCCGCAAAGTGCGGTAAAACCTTGCGAAAAAGGACTTTTTTATGTTGAAATATCGCTTTGTCTGGAAAAAAGATGTTTGTTGACTTTTTCTGAATTTTATAGTATAATTTATTTAATATCTGCCGTGCCGCACTTTATGCCGAAATGCTGATCTCATCAAGCTGTAAAGGTTGATTCTGCGGCGTTTGACAGAATTCCGGAACAGACTGTTCGGAGGTGCTTCAAAAAAGTTGCCCGAACGGTTTGAATTCATTTTTTGAAAGGAAGTCGGTTATGGATTCTGACGGGCTTGCGGGGAGTATTATTATCCTTGCGCTTATTTTGTTAAAAACATTTCTTGCGGTCTGCGAAAATGCGGTCGCTGAGATAGGGGACTCGAAGCTAAAGACGTTTGAAAACGGAAACGCTGCGGAAAAACGGCTTTATTCGATGCTGAAAAAGCCGATCGCTCTGGAACGCACTTTTGCGGTCGGAAAAGGCGCGCTTTCATCGATAATATGCGTTATATCTGAGCTTGTATTTATCGGTGCGCTGTCAAAAATACTTGCGGAGGCTATGGCGGCTTCGGCGGCTTACATCCTTTCGGCGGTGATAATCCTTCTTGCCGATGCGCTTGTGATACTTGCGGTTGGCTGCGGTCTGCCGAAGCGCTTTGTGACGAAAAAGAACGCTGCGGATACTGCTGTTCGATGCTCGGCTGCGCTTAAATTCTTCACTGTGCTGCTCACGCCTTTATCCGTGCTTTCGTCATCGGTGATAAGCGTGTTCGGCGGAACTTCCGAGGACGCTGATGAAGTCACCGAGGAAGAGATACTTATGATGGTCGATGCGGGCAATGTTGAAGAATCGCAGAGGGAAATGATAAGCAACGTTTTCGGTTTCGATGACAAGGACGTTTCCGATGTTATGACCCACAGAACGGATATCGTCGCTGTCGAAACAACGGCAGGCATTTCCGAGATAGTCAACGCTTCGATAAGCAGCGGCTTTTCGAGAATCCCGGTCTATGAGGACAGCATCGATCATATCGTCGGCGTTATAAGCGTGAAAGACCTGCTTTGCATGATAGGTTCGGACGCTGCACAAAGCACTGTGGCTAAAGACCTTATGAGGGACGTTTTCTATGTACCCGAATCGATGCACTGCAGCGAGCTTTTTAAGCTTCTTTCACAGAAAAAAACGGTCATGGCTATCGTTGTTGACGAATACGGCGGAACGGCAGGCATCGTCACTATGGAAGACCTTGTTGAAACTATCGTCGGCGACATCAGAGATGAATATGACAATGAGGAAGAGGATATCAAGAAGATATCGGACGATACCTACACCATAAGCGGAAACGCTTCGCCCGAAGATGTATTCGGAGAGCTTGGTCTTGAACTTCCCGAGGATAATGATTCCGATACGATGAGCGGCTTTGTAACGAGCCTGCTCGGACATATTCCCGAGGAGAGCGAACACGCTTCGGTGCGTTATCAGAATGTGCTTTTCACCGTCCTTGTTACCGAGGATATGTGGATATCAAAGCTAAAGGCGGAAATAATTCACGATGACAGCTCCGACGGAGAAGGTCGTGATAATGAAAATAATGAAAACGAAAAGGAGAAGATCAATGAAGATGAACACTAAAAAAACAATAAGTGCGGCTTTGGCGCTCATTCTTTCGGCAGCTTTCCTCACAACAGGCTGCGGCAAAACGGAAGAGGCTGACGTTTCGATCGCCGATGCTTCCTATTCCGAGGAAAGCTCTTATTCCGAAGAAATTTCGGCTGAAACCGAGGAAGTTATCGTAAGCGCTGCACTTACAAGAGCAGAGCTTGAAGCAAAAAACACCTGGAATGAAACTCAGATCAATGAGATAATGTACACAACTCAGGCTTGCTTCTCACGCAAAGTCCCTGCAGCAGGTGCTGAAACGGTTTCCAAGTACACAAAGGGTACAAAGGTAACTGTCGTTGCTGCTACCGATACAGGCTATTACAAGCTCAAGGACGGTTCGTTTATTCATTCAAGCTTTTTGAGCGATACAAAGCCGGGTGCAGTTACGACCGCCGCTGCAAACGATGATGAGATCTTCGACGACGAGGAAACAACCACAACAAAGAAGTCCTCTACCACTAAGAAGACTACCAAGAAGACCACAACGACTTCAAAAACAAACACATCTTCTTCAAGCTCTGTAACATACAATATCGACTACAAGACAAAGTATGTTTATAAGCAGCTCCCGTCTGACGAAAAGCAGCTCTATGCAAACATCGTTGAAGCGGCAAAGAACTTTAAGTCAAAGGTCGCAGTTCCCGAAGGACTCAGCGTTAACCAGACTATAAAGACATACGTCAATGTTATCAACCAGGAACCTGAACTTTTCTGGCTCCCGCGTGCTATCCCGATAAACATCAACGGCAGCCTTAACATCAAGTATGTTTACACAGCAGATCAGGTAGCTGAGATACAGCCTGCACTTGATAAGAACGTAAAGACTATCCTCAATACAGTAAATCAGTATAAGTCCACATTCAGCAAGATCAAGGCTATCTACGACTGGATCGTTCTCAACAGCAACTTCAGCACCTCCGACAGCGAAGATACCTGTTCTATCAAGAACGGTCTTACAAAGGGCGCTGACCTCCAGTGCGCAGGTTACGCAAGAACGATGCAGTACCTCTTCGACCTCTCGGGTATCCAGAGCGTTGTTATCATCGGTAAGAACCCCGAAGGCACAACTCACGCTTGGAACAAGGTCTACTGCGATAACGGCTACTACATCATCGACGCAACATGGGGCGACCCGATAAACAAGCACGGCGAAGACTATATCAGATATAACTTCTTCCTCGTTCCCGATTCATGGGTAAAGAACGACCACCTCAGCCCCAACACATATTTCAGAAGCAACGGCGTTACTATCAAGCTCTTCGATGAACCTTCCTGCACAAAGACAAGCGCAAACTATTATAAGGTATATAATAAGGAATTCAGCAGCTATGATGCAGCTATCGCAGGTATGAAGGCTGAGATCGATGCAGCTATCAAGTCGGGTTCTGTTGCAACAACTATCCGTGTTACCGATTCAAAGCTTTGGGATAAGATGAATTCCAAAGCAGCATTCCGTGAGCTTCAGAACTATGCAAAGTCCAAGAGCAAAAAGGTGCAGAAGCTTTCACAGCTCAAAAAGTACAACGACGGCATCATGGTCATTCAGTACGATATAATCTATAAGTAATTTATTTGCGGGCGGATATTTCTGGGGAGCTTTTCCCCGATTCTGCCCGTAACGATTTTGAATTAAAAGAAAGGAATAAAAATGAAGAAGAAAAACCTCAAAACTATCGCCGCTGCTTTGGCTATGATATCTGTACTTACACTCACAGCAGCAGGCTGCGGAAATAAGACAGATGACAGCGAAGAGCTTGTCACAAATGTTATCACACAAGCACCTAACGGTGATGTGCAGACCGATGAAAACGGCGAAACAACATCAGCGCCTGCGGAAACCGAACCGTCTGGTACGGAAACCGTCCTTGACGGCGACGGAAATGTTGTTACCGATGCTCAGGGCGAGCCTGTGACCGTTGCGGTAACAACCGCTCCGACAGTTAACGATGAAGACAGCATCTTCAATACAACAAAGGTCGCTCCCGTTGTTGATACTTCGGTGGACAGCTCTACAAGATACGCATACAACACTCTTTCCGATAACGAAAAGGCTCTCTATGACGCTATCCTCGGCGCAGCTTCCAATATGTCAACAAGAATCTTCGGCGCACAGAACCTCGACAGCGCTGAATGGACAAAGGTTTTCGGTCTTGTTTACAACCAGGAACCACAGCTTTTCTGGCTCAACGGCAGATCCGTTGTCGGCAGACTTTATTATAATGAGATCGACACCGATAAGATCGCTGCAATGCAGAAAGAGATAGATGCAACTGTTGACAGCCTTGTAAAGGAAGCAAACACAAAGTCAACTACATACGATAAGCTCAAAGTTTTCCACGATTACCTCGTTCTCAATTCCACCTTTGAAAAGAGCGACGAAGCAGGCAACTACAACCAGACTATTTACAATGCTTTCTCGGGCGGCACTTCAAAGCAGGGCAATATCCAGTGCGCAGGCTATGCAAAGGCAATGCAGTACCTCTGCGATAAGGTCGGAATCGACTGCATGGTCATCACAGGCACAAACGAAAAGGGAACTTCCCACGCCTGGAACAAGGTAAAGGTTGAGGGCGAATGGTATAACCTCGATGCAACATGGGACGACCCGATACTTTCCACTCCTATCACAAACTATCTCCGTTATACATTCTTCCTCGTACCCGATGAATGGATAAACGAAAAAACACACTTCAATATCAACACTGTAAGCCTCAAGAGCGGCGAAAAGGTAACATACTATGAACCGCCAAAGGCAACAGCAACAGCTCAGAACTACTTCATTAAGAACGGCTATGTTTACGATAACCGTGCTGATGCAGACAAGGCCCTCAAGGCTGAACTTGAAAAGGCAGCTTCCGAGGGAACTGTAGTTGCACATATCATGGTAAGCTCCGACTCGCTCTATAACGAGATCCTCGATGCGCTCAAAAATGACAGCGCTTACCGCGATGAACTTAAGGGCGTAAATTCCAAGATCAAGAAGATCAAGGACAGCAGCAAGGAGAGCCTCCGTGTTATCCAGCTCGTAATTGAGTATTGATAAAGAATGAAGATCGGTTTTTTTGCGGCTTTTTCCGTGACGTTGGCAGCGGCATTGCTGCTGACGTCCTGCAAAGCCGTTGATGAGAGCGTTTCACAGCTGCAGAACGGTCAGAGTACCGAGGCTGCGGCGGAACAGCTCGATTATGTCTTTTATACCCTTAATGATAAGGAAAAGGAAACCTATTCCGATATGATCGGAGCGGTGAACAGGCGCGAAAATGAATTTCCGTTCCCCGAGGGCTTTGACAGCGATGAAATGCGAAAGCTTTTCACCCTTCTTTATACCCAGCAGGAACGTATCTTCTGGCTTGACAGCAGATTCTACTGCGATGATGAGCAGCGAATGTTATATTTTATGTATCGCTATGACGAAGAGCAGACCGACCGTATGCGCGTTGCGCTCGACCTTGAAGCAGGCAAAATTATTGCAGGCTTCGGTCAGAATACGGACGATTATGAAAAGCTCCTCGCGATACACGATGCGATAGTTCTTTCCTGCACTTTTTCCGAGGACGGAAACAACGCCGCCACTGCTTACGGTGCGCTCGTTGACGGCTCGGCAATGTGTGAAGGTTATGCGTTCGCATTTTCCTACCTCTGCACAGCGGCAGGCATTGAAAATTACGTTGTCAGCGGCTCAAACGAAAACGGCGAACCGCACCTCTGGAACAAGGCTGTCTGCAATGGCGAGTGGTACAACGTTGACTGCACATGGGACGATCCTATCCTTAAAGATGAAAACGAAAAATTTCTGCGGCACGACTATTTTCTCGTATCGGACGATGAAATAAACGGCATTTCGCATTTCCCCGATACCGAGTATCTTCCGTCGGTGGCATGTACGGACAGAAGTGAAAATTATTTCGTCAGAAGCGGACTTTATTTCGATAATTATACAGACGGACTTGCGGGGCTTTCAGCTTCGATAAAGGAAGCCGCCCGAAACGGCAGCGGAGAAGCGGAGATACGCTTCGATAACGAAGAAGCTTTCAGCGAGGTCTGTTCGTATCTTTACGATCAGCAGGGTCTGAAAGAGATCATCGAGAAACTGAATGCAAATGACGGGCTTAAAATAAGTTCGGCTCATCATATTGAAAACAGTTCGCTTTATGTGATCCATATTTCATTGATATTTTAATCAGCGTTAATCAGCGGAAAATGCCGCAGTTTGCTCCGATATCGTCGCATTATGGCGAATTCGGCGCGAAACGGCTGATTTTCCTCCCTATTGTGAATTTTTTACGTCAGAACCGGGAAGGACTGTAGGTTTATTATGAATAAAAATAAAGTCAGCGCGTTCATAGCCGCCCTGCTTGCGGCTGCGCTCATGCTCTCGGGCTGCGGAGGGGGCAGCGATGCCGACTGGGAAGATACGCTTCCCTCTGCCGTTACGACCGAGCCCGAAAAGGAAGTTTCCGTCATCGAAGCGGAAACCAATCCGCCGATTTCGATATCCGTTCCCGAAACAACAACGACAACGGAGAAAAGCACGGAGCTTGCAACAACGACCGCTCCGCCCGAAACATCGGAAGAAAGATCGTCCTTTTCACCTGTATCATCGGTAACGACTGCACCTGAGCAATCGGTGTTTTCGGAAAGCGCATCACCTGCCGCTACGACCGTCCCGACAACGGGTACGACTGTAACTTCCTCTGAAACAACGACGCTCGTCACGACCGAAACCGTCATCACGGCAGCGCCCGTAAAGCGCGCAGACGGGGAGTATGTCTTCGTAAAGGGTTCGCCCATAGAAAAAGCTTACCCTTATAATACCCTCGACAGCAATAAAAAGGCCGCCTATGACGCTATGCTCACAGCGATCAAGGCGCATAAGGACAAATTTGATATCCCCGACGGCGTTAAGATCTCGGGTGATGAATATGTCGAACTTTATCAGCTTATATATGACTTTGAATACAGCATCTTTGATCTTGACGTAAATATCCGCTATACAAGCGCTTCAAACACTGGAAATGTCGTTTCCGCGCAGCTTTCCTATCTCTACACCTCCGAGCAGGTCAATGATATGCAGAAAAAGGTCGATGCCGCTGCGGATAAGATCATCTCCGAGCTTTGGAACGGAATGTCGGAATATGAGATAGTGAAGTTTTTCTACGATAAGCTCGCATCCGAGGTCGAATACAACGAAAATGCCGAAAATCTCCGCGATATCTACGGCGCACTCGTCGAAAAATCTACCGTCTGCGGAGGATATGCAAGAGCATTTTCCTACCTCTGCTCAAAGGTCGGCATCGAAACCATTACGACCCTCGGCGACTTCAACGAAACTCCGCATATGTGGAATATGGTGAAGATAGACGGAAACTGGTATCACGTTGACGTAACTTCGGGCAACGCAACGAACACCGAATTCCCATACATTAGATACGACTATTTCTGTGTTACGGACGATATAATAAACAAGTATCACGTCCTTTACGACCAGCCGTTCGACTACCCAAAGGCGGCTTCCGAAAAGTACAACTACTTCGTTTATAACAACCTCATTGCGAGAGATGTTCCCGATGCGGCAGCACTTATTGCAGAGGAGATCATAAAGGCTTCGGCGGCGAAAATACCCGCAGTCCAGTTCGCCTGCGCAGACGATCAGACCTTTGAGGACGTTATATTCTACCTCTTTGACCCCGAACAGCGCCATGCTATCGACATCTATGAAAACACCTATGATTCGGCTGAAAATAAATACAATCTCAACTCAATACAGTACCACAGCGACCCCAAGACAAGAGTTATAAAGCTTTTCCTTCAATATGTTTAATTTATCCATTGTTTTGAAAGGCTTTGGAGGTAAATCACCTTGCGTAAACTTATACCGAAGCGCTGCGCAGCTGCCGCAGCGGCAATAACGGTAACTATGGCTTTTTCCTCGTGCGGCTCGGAAAAAGACCCGACGGAGGATATGACCTATAATGGCAGTTATCACATGATAGAGGGCGGAACTTCGGTGCTCATCGAAGATTCATCGTCAGTTGTCCGCAGCAGCCTTATCTATTTCCCCGAGGATATGGAAACGGTGTACGGACAGAACTATCTTTCTTCCGATGAAAAGAAGATATACAATTCGCTCGTCAAAGCGATCGGCAACGAAGAGGATTCCGTGCCGATGGAGTCAGACGGCGAAACTTATACGAAAATACTTAACCTTATCGGTGTTGAGCAAATGGGCTTCGGCAACGTTTCGGACAGAAAAGTCGGCGCATTCGATGTCGATACGCAGCACTTTCCCGTTGAGTTCACCTATCGCTTTTCCTGCGAGGAAATGAGCAATATGAACCGCGCCGCGGAGGCAGCCGCAAATGAGATAATGAGCGGTGTCACCGACGAAATGACAACCTACGATAAGCTGAAATATTTCCACGATTACCTTATCACCCATTGCGAAAGCGACTCCGAAGATGTCTATGCGAACACTATCTACGGCGCGCTCGTAAGAGGAAAGGCGCTCTGCGAAGGCTATGCGAAGAGCTTTTCCTACCTCTGCAATAAAGCAGGGATAGAGAATATCATCGTCACGGGTGAAACGGATACTGCCCATATGTGGAATATGGTAAAGATCGACGGAAACTGGTATCACGTCGATGTGACATGGGATAAACCCGACGGAATGATCGCCGAAATGTATCCCGATATGGTGATGTATCAGTATTTTCTCGTCACCGATTCGGTCATAGAGAACAACCACACGATATGGACGATAATTTCGCCTCCGCCGAAAGCATACGGTACAACGGAGAACTACTTCATCAAAGAGGGATTGTATGTCGAAAGCGAGGAAGCGACCGAGCAGACGATAGATAATGCCCTGCGAAAAGCAATATCCGAGGGTAAACACACCGCTTCGGTAAAGTTCAGTACGAACAATATGCTGCTTTCGACCGTTCGGCAGATGATGGACAGCGCAAGCAGCGAGGGAGATTACCTCAAAAGCAGGATAGCAGACATAAGCTCTGAGATGAACGTAAAGCTCAATGTCAGCTGGACAGACTATTATTCGCAGTATAGGATTCTTGTGTTTATAATAGACTACTGATATTAAGAACCTGTCTTCATAAGCATATGCACACGTCTTTTCGGCAAATTTTGCTGCATACTGCGTTAAAAATCCTTGCCGTGCGGCAGCACGCCTGCGGATTTTTGCCTTGTCTGCAACAAAATTATGCTCGAAAATCCGCATACATTTCTTATGAAGACAGGTTCTAAATTCGCAGCTCGCATTAATTCCGAATTCCGCATTCTGAATTCCGCATTTAAATTACAGTGCCATTGCCTTTTCAAGCAGTTCGTTCTTCTTTTTCCAAAGCTTTGGAGAAAGGTCAACGTAGTATTTGTGCGGATACTCGAAACGCTTCAGCTCGTCCCAAAGCATATCGATCTGTTCTGCACAGAACTGCTTTATCTGCTCGGCGGACGGCGAAGTATATACGCACTTTCCGTTGTCGAATATGCGCTTCATAAGCTTTTCTGCGCGGAAGTTCGTTACCATTTTGCGCTTGTAGGTGTGCTCAGGGTCGAAGATCTCGTACGGTCTGCTCTCGTCTATGGTTTCATCTGCGCAGGTGAGAACATCTGCGATAGCCTTTCCGCTCGAACAGTCGTACAAACGCCATACCGTCTTGAAATCAGGGTTCGTTATCTTTGCAACGTTTTCCGAAACCTTTATCTTCGGAATGATCTCGCCGTCTTTCTCTACTGCGGCAAGCTTGTAAACTCCGCCGAAAACAGGCTCGGAGCGCGATGTGATAAGTCTTTCGCCAACGCCGAAGCTGTCAAGCTTTGCGCCCTGGAGCAAGAGGTCACGGATAATATATTCATCAAGCGAATTTGAAGCTACTATCTTCACGTTCGGGAAACCCTCGTCATCGAGCATCTGACGCGCGCGCTTTGAAAGGTAGGTTATGTCGCCGCTGTCAATACGTATTCCAGCAGGCTCTTCTCCCCTTGCGCGCATCTCTTTGAACACGGTTATAGCGTTCGGAACGCCCGATTTGAGGACGTTGTAAGTGTCAACGAGCAGAGTCGTTCCCTTTGGATAGCACTTCGCATAGGCACGGAAAGCTTCAAGCTCGCTGTCAAACATCTGTATCCACGAGTGAGCCATTGTGCCGAGTGCAGGCGTTCCCATAAGCTTGTCGGAGATCGTGCAGGCAGTTCCGCAGCAGCCGCCTATGTAAGCGGCTCTTGCGCCGTAAACAGCGCCGTCGAAGCCCTGCGCTCTTCTTGAGCCGAACTCCATAACGGGTCTGCCCTCTGCGGCACGGACGATACGGTTCGCCTTTGTTGCGATAAGGCTCTGATGGTTTATACAGATAAGAAGCATCGTTTCAACGAACTGCGCCTGAATTGCAGGACCTCTTACCGTTACAACGGGTTCATACGGGAAGATAGGCGTTCCCTCGGGAATTGCCCAAACGTCGCAGCTGAATCTGAAATGGCGGAGATATTCGAGGAAATCCTCGGAGAAAATGCCCTTTCCGCGAAGATAATCGATATCGCTCTCGGAGAAGCTCAGATTGCTGAGGTAGTCGATAGCCTGTTCAAGACCTGCCATTATCGCAAAGCCGCCGTTGTCGGGGATATTGCGGAAGAAAAGGTCAAAGTAAGATATAGTTTCGCCCATACCGTTTTCAAAGTAGCCGTTAGCCATTGTAAGCTCATAAAAATCGGTGAGCATAGTTAAATTTCTATCGTAATTTTCCATAGCAGTACTCCTTTTAGAGGTGACCTTTATTCAATTGCCGAAACGAAGCGAACGCCGCAGTCTTTCATCAGCTTGTAAGCCGCAAGGTTTGCGAATGCCGCATTATGGTAAGGCGCGTCGTAGGTTTCGACCGCATTTATCGGAACGATGATGTTCAGCGGCTTGTTTTCCTTGTTGAAAAGCGTTTTGAGCGAAAGGCAGAACTGAAGAACGCATATATCCGTGCAGTCGCCGCAGACGATAAATGTATCAGCCTGCTTGTGTTCGTCAAGGAAAGCCTTGAAAGCTTCCTCGTGACAGCCGTTGGTCGAATTCTTTTCGATGAGCGTATAGCCGCCAATGCTTTTCAGCTCGTCAACTATCTCGGATTCGCTCGTGCCTTTTACGCAGTGTTCGGGGAAAGAGGCGAACTCCGCACAGCCTTTTTCGTGGCAGTCAGCGAATGCAAAAGCGGCGATGCCTGCTTTTCCGCACTCGGAAAGGAGCTTTGCCGACGGTTCGATGATGCTTTCGATGCCGTCGGAATGCATTGCGCCCTCACGGATAAATCCGTTGATGATGTCAACGAGTGCAAGAACGGTCTTGTCCTTGTCGAAGTCGGAAAGCTTTGCGGCAGTGAGCGAATTTATCTCGTCCGCAAGCTCATTTGCATAAGCGGCGGCGGAAGAAACTTCGTTTTTATCGAATTTTTTCATAAAAACAACTCCTATAACGAAGCCGCACAGCTTTGGCAATGTGCGGCGGAAAATTACTTACTTCTTGACAGTTCCGTTCGTGGGAACATTTCGTACAGCCTGCTTGGTCTTGCGTACATCGGTGAGAGCCGCCTGAAGTGCGCTCTCCGACTGGGTGAGAATATCGTCAATGTACTTGTTTGCGGCGTTCTTTACGTCCTTTGCGCGAGCCTGAGCCTGATTGAGTATCTCAACAGCCTGAGCCTTGGCAGCCTTGGTTATCTCGTCATTGGAAACGATGACCTTTGCGCGTTCCTCAGCCTTGCGGACGATCTGTTCAGCTTCCTTGTTCGCAACGTTCACGATATCTTTTCTGTCGCTGACAATGTTTCTCGCGTTGCGTATCTCGTCGGGGAGGTTAAGACGGATATCGTTTATACATCCTCTCATTTTTTCAACATCGATAGCTCCCTTTTTGCTGCTGAACGGGATAGTTCCCGCATCATCGAGCATATCGTCCATCATATCAAGAATTTCGTCAATAATCATTTTCTTTTTCCTTTCCGAATGATCTCAAATGGGGTCTGACCGCAGATGATATCACTCATGCTGTAATTTTTTCGGAACAAGCCGTTCGGTAATGTCTTTTAAGATACATTCGGGGACGAAGTGGCTTATATCGCCGCCGAATGACGCTATCTGCTTTACAACGCTTGAAGAAAGATACATATTCTCCGAGCTTGTCGTGAGGAAGACGGTTTCCGCCTCGTCATAAAGCATCTTGTTTGCAAGCGCCATCTGAAATTCGTACTCAAAGTCGGAAACGGCGCGCAGACCCTTTATAATTGCTATCGCACCGACCTGCTTTATGTAATCCACAAGCAGTCCGTCCCATATATCGACAACGACATTTTCAAGATCAAGTCCGTCAACGACCTTCGTGATAAGCTTTACTCGCTCAACGGAAGAGAACGAGGGGCTTTTTACGGCATTGACCGAAACGAGAACTATCACCTTGTCGAAAAGGCGTGACGCTCTGCGGACAATATCTGTATGACCGTTCGTTACGGGGTCAAAGCTTCCCGGATAAACGGCGATCCTTGGTTTACTCATAATTTTTCATCTCCATAGAGATAGGTTTATTCGGCATCATCGCCGAAAGGAGTAACGAAAACCGTCACTTCGATCTTTCCGTACTTGTAGGTGCGCTTTTTGATAAGTGCGCCGTAGCTTTCGGGAAGAACAAGACCGGTTTCGTGTTCGCAGACGATTATGCCGCGGTCGGACATCTTCTCCGCAAGCAGAGGAAGCGCCTTTTCAAGTATGCCCTTATTATACGGCGGATCGAGGAACGCAAGGTCAAATTTCTTGCGGCAGGTGCGAAGATAACCGATGCTCTCCGTGTTGAGAATATCGGCGAGATCTGCAAAGCCGCAGGTCTTGACGTTCTCGGTCACAACCTTTATCGAAGTGCGCGATTCGTCAACGAATGTACAGCGCTTTGCACCTCTTGAAAGCGCCTCAATGCCGAGCTGACCCGAGCCTGCAAAGAGGTCGAGTATCTCCGAGCCGTTTATATCAAACTGAACGATAGAAAAAATAGCTTCCTTTACCTTGTCGGTTGTCGGGCGAACATCGCTGCCCTCAAGTGTCTGGAGCTTTCTTCCACGTGCTGAACCTGTAATTACTCTCATAAAACTTTCCTTTTCGATGTTTGTTTATGTTTATTCTTTTATATTATAACTCAAAATGCGCCGAATGTCTATACAAAATTTCATTTTTTTGCTGTGAAAACACCGCTTGCCAAAAAAATTTACAAAACCCCTTGACAAAGCACATAAACGGTGCTATAGTGTGTATATAGTGATATATACAGTATATACACACCTTGGAGGTGATATTATCAAAATAACGCTGAACAACACGAGCGACAAACCGATGTATGAGCAGATAAAGGAAGCCGTCCGAAACGCCATTCTGAGCGGAGAGCTTTCGGAAAACACACTCCTCCCGAGCGTCCGACAGCTTGCGGCCGACCTTAACGTAAGCGCGATAACGACCAAGCGCGCCTACTCCGACCTCGAACACGAGGGGCTTATCTACACCTCATCGGGAAAGGGTACATTCGTAAAATCGCCCGATAAAAATATGATAATGGAGCAGTACCGTCAGCGGCGGCTCGCAGAATTTTCGCAGAGCGCCGAAAAGCTTCTCAGCGAGGGTTTCACCGAGGAAGAACTTATTGAAGCAATAAAAACGATCAGTGAAAGGAAATGACTTCTATGGACAACTTGAACATACTCGAAATACGCGATTTAAGGAAAAGCTTTGCAGACAATTTTATAATAGATATCCCCGAGCTTGATATCCCATCGGGCGCAATAGTCGGAATGATAGGCGAAAACGGCGCAGGCAAGACCTCCGTCCTACGCCTTATAATGAACATCTACGGCAGAGAAAGCGGCAGTATAAAAGGCTTCGGCGGCATTGACAATGTTTCAGACGAGGCAAGGTTCAAGAACCTTGTCGGCTTCGTCCCCGATGAAGACTATCTGAACATCGCCTTAACGCCCGAAAAAACGGCAAAGGCATTTGCGGCAGTGTTCGACAAATGGGACAGCGGCGTTTTCTCAAAGTATGTGAAAATGTGGCAGATCGACACGAAAAAGAAATGCGGCACACTTTCCAAAGGCACGAAAACAAAGGTGATGCTTGCCCTCGCACTTGCGCACGACCCGAAGCTTCTTATTCTTGACGAACCGACGGCAGGACTTGACCCTGCGGCAAGGCTGGAGATACTTGATATTCTCCGCGAATTCGTTTCGGACGGCGAGCGTTCCGTCATATTCTCAACGCACATCACGGGCGACCTTGACAAGACGGCTGACTACATCGCAATGATGATAGACGGAAAGCTGAACGAGATGCTCTCCGCCGATAAAGCGCAGGAAAAATACGCCGTAGTTTCGGGCGAAAGACCTGCTCCGACGAGATATCTTATCGGGGAAAAGGAAACCTCACTCGGCTATGAAGCACTCGTCCTCCGAAAGGATATCCCCTCGCTCGGCAATGTCAGCGTCCGCACACCGAATTATGAGGATATCCTTGTGCATACGATACTCCAAAACCGTGAGAACCGAAAGTAAGGTGACATTTATGAAATACTTAAAAGCAACCATAACCGCTTATCAAAGAACGGGTATGAACACCATTCATTATATGATGAATGTGTTTTCGGTCATCGGTCTGATACTGATTATATTCTGCGCTTTCAGCCGTTCCGATAATGCCGCTCATACAATGATGATCTCTATCGGACTTATCGGAATGACCGCTTTCTACTCACGCACGGAAGCGGTAAACAGATACGGAATTTTTTTCGGCAGCAAAAAATTTGAGTCAAGGGGTCTTATTGTTTTTGACGAACGCCCGCAGAGAACACTTCAGCTTATGCCCTTTTCCCGTGAGGACGCAGTGCGCTCGTTCATAAATTTCGAGCGTTTTACGAATGCGCTCATCATCATTGCGGCAATTGTTTTTGCAGTAAAAGCATTTACACTTACCCTGTATACATCCGGTGTGATCGTTGGAAGTATATTATTTATAGTTTCAACGGCAGGATTTTATGTGTATGAAAAGGCTTTGCTGACATACGATATAAATATTTTAACGAACAGGCACAGCCTCAATACAGCATTTTATACATTGTTCTTTATAAATGTACTGTGGGGCGAAAAGCTTGCCAAAATTGAATTTGGTATGCCAGTTCTTTCCGTAATATTTGCGGTATTGACATTGGTTTCGTGCATTATATTCATCATCGGCTCGGAAAAGGTACACAAACAGCTCATAGCCGACTGCGGCAGCCGTTCATTCACGGGCGAGCCTATCGGGGGTGTGGAGTGATGAAAAAATATTATTCCGAGGTTTTTAACGGAACTACAATAGTGCTTCTTACGGCACTTGACATTGTATTCCCGATACTGTCAATAGTTTACAGCTACAATTTCAACAGTCTTATCTGGTTATCCGCTGTTTTCGCTAATCATTTGGTGCTTTGCTCGTTCCTGACTCTGATATTCGGCTTTATCGGACCTTTGCCTTACCGCAAAAAGAGTATGGAAAGCTCTGCGCAGATGTATAATTCAACAAACGGCAATCCGACCTGCTTTTTTATGAACTGCGTTATCCCCGCAAAGCGCAAAGAGCTTCTCGACCTGCCCGTAAAGCTTCTGCTGACAGCATCGGCGGCACACTGCATTTCAACACTCGTGCTTTCGCTTATGTCGGGCGAAGAAATGGCAAGAATAAGCACGGCGGCGGTCATTATCGATGCTCTTGTCATTATTTCCGCTCCGCTGTGCAATATGGCATCAAAGAAGAGATACTCCGTCATAGGCGCTGTTATGGTCGTTTTTGCAGGTGTTTTGATACTTGGTACTGTTTTTCAGGAAATACTCGGCTATACTTCGGTTCTGCCGATACTTCCCCTGCCGATAAGAATTGCAATCTCTGTAATAGCATTTTTGAGCAATGTCCTCTTTTTCCGCTCGACCGTCTACAAAGGCGAGTTTGCGAGGAACGGGGAGAAAATTTCCTAAGAACCTGTCTTCATAAGAAATGTATGCGGATTTTCGAGCATAATTTTGTTGCAGACAAGGCAAAAATCCGCAGGCGTGCTGCCGCACGGCAAGGATTTTTAACGCAGTATGCAGCAAAATTTGCCGAAAAGACGTGTACATATGCTTATGAAGACAGGTTCTAAGCTCTACGACCTGCCGAAGCTTTGAACGGTTTCGAGCAGGTCGCTTTCGGATATGTCCTTCGGCGTTACAATAAGCCCCTTGTCGGAATCAATATCATATCCGTAATAAGCGTAAGCAAGCCATACAAGGTGGGCGCACTGCGTTCCTGCGATGTTCTCACGGTCGGAATATTTCGGCGAAAAAACGCCCGTCAGCAGGCGGTACGGCTTTTCGCAGAGAAGCTCTTTCGCCGTGTCTGCGATATCGGAGCGAAGCTGTGCATCTGCGCCCTTTAACCTCAGGACAAGGAAGTTCGGATAGTGCCGCCACTTTTCAATGTTCTGTATGCAGGTCTTTTCACCGATAACGACAGCTTCGAGCGTTTCGCCGTTCTCCGCATCGGTGACAATGGCAGCGTGACCGTTCCTCCACGAGAACACGCTTGATGAATGTGTGATAAGAATATCCCCTTTTTCGATAAAATCGAGCGAAACATTCGGGTACTCGACATATTCCTCGCGCGAAATAACAGAATTGGTGAATTCGATATAGTCCACCTCGGCAAAATACTGCTCCTGATATCTTTGGAGCGCTGATAGGTCGGAAAGCTTTTCTATGGCGGCTTTTCCGAGTCCCGTTTGCGAAAAAATAAGCTCGAAGTCGCTCTCGGTGAGCGTTTCGGGCGTTTTCCGTTCGATATTTTCAAGACTTATCCGCTCGGCTTCAGGGTAAACGTGCGCCATAGGCTCGATATAGAGCAATGAAGAGGAATACATTGCCAGCACGAGGCATATCCATAGCAGCCAAAGCGTTATTTTTCTTCCGTTTTTCATTATGGTTATCTCATTTGCGGTTTATTTGTGATTATTATGTCCGTGTTGAGATTTTTTATAAATGAAAAAGGCGCAATTCACACAAAAGGTTAAACGAATCAAGTTTTGTAAACCTTTAAATGTAAATTGCGCCTTTTATTTGCTAATAATTACGCATTACGCATTAAAATTACTCTCCGACAAGCTCACGGTAAAGTCCGAGATAGAGTTCAGCCGAGGTATCCCAGCTGCAGTCGGTTGTCATTGCTGTGTGCATAATGTACTTCCAACGCTTCTTGTCGTTGTATGCTTCTCTTGCACGTCTTGTTGCATCGAGCATATCATGTGCGTTGTAGGTCTTGAATGTAAAGCCGTTGCCGTCCTCGTCGCCTGCGTCCTTGATGCTGTCGCGGAGGCCGCCTGTTTCACGGACTATTGGAATAGTACCGTAACGGAGCGAGATCATCTGTGCAAGTCCGCAAGGTTCGCTCTGTGAAGGCATAAGGAACATATCTGCGCCTGCGTAAACTCTTCTTGCGAGTGCAGGGATAAAGCCGATAGTTGCGCTTACCTTATCGGGGTGTCTCCAAGCCATTTCCTTGAAGAAGTCTTCATAGATCTTTTCGCCCGAACCAACGATAGCGAACTTATAGCCAAGGTTCAGCATATCCTCAAATACATACTTGATAAGGTCGATGCCCTTATGGGAAACGAAACGTGTAACGATACCGATAATGGGCTCATCGCCGTCCTGAAGATTAAGCTCGGAAAGGAGAGCTTTCTTACATTCTTCCTTGCCCTTTGTGTTCTTTACAGTGAAGTTCTTAGGGATAAGCGGGTCGGTTTCAGGGTTATAGAGTGCTGTATCGATTCCGTTGAGGAAACCGCAGAGCTTATACTGCTTGTCTGCGAGCGCTCTGTCAAGTCCGTGCGAATACCACGGGTCAAGAATTTCCCAAGCATAGCTCGGTGAAACGGTAGTGATCTTGTCTGCTGTTTCAAATGCGGCTTTCATAAGGTTTACGCAGCCGTCATATTCGAGCAGCTTTGTATGATACATCGGGATACCAAGCACTTCGTTGATAACTTCCATGCCGTACTTGCCCTGATACTGGATATTGTGGATAGTGAACACGGTCTTGATATTGTCGAAGCCGTACTGATACTTATAGAAAATGTTGTAATAAACGGGAACGAGAGCTGTCTGCCAGTCGTTGCAGTTGATAACATCCGGCTTCCAGCCGATATATTTGAGCATTTCCATAATTGCTCTTGAGAGGAATACGAAACGCTCGCAGTCATCATAGAAGCCGTAAAGTCCATCTCTGCCGAAGTAGTATTCGTTGTCGAGGAGATAGTATGTAACGCCGTTCACATTGCCCTTGAAAACGCCGCAGTACTGCTTTCTCCAGCCTACATCAACGGTAAAGTTCGTGATGAATTCGAGCTGGCTGCGAAGCTCAGGCTTAACGTTTTTATAAAGGGGAAGAACAACTCTTGCATCGTGACCTGCCTTGACGAAAGCGGCAGGAAGTGAACCTGCAACATCTGCGAGTCCGCCCGAGGCTGCATAAGGGAGTGCTTCGGAAGCTGCATATAAAATCTTCATAAAAAGAATCCTTTCGATTGAATTTTTGTCATAGGAAACAAGTTGGTACAGCGTTTTCTTGAAACGGTTGGTACAGTGTTCCCTTAAAATCGCAGTTTCGCCGCGTGAAAGACTAATTAACTTTCACACGGCTGAAACAAATTGGCTTGCTTTATTGGAGGCTTCCCTGCTTAGATCTCTGCGCCCTTGCCGAGGTAAAGAGGATAGTTCTCCGAACCTGTGAGCATGCGCATATCGCCGATCTTTACGTTCTTGTCGGAAATTACGCAGGAAACTTCGCACTTTGCACCAACGTGAGTGTCCTGCATAAGGATACAGTTCTTGACAACTGCGCCCTTGCCGACCTTGACGCCGCGGAAGAGAATACTGTTTTCAACTGTACCCTCGATGATGCAGCCGTCACCGATAAGGGAGTTCTTTACCTTTGCACCGATGCCGAACTTTGCAGGAGGATTATCTCTAACCTTTGTGTAGATAGGACGGTTTGCGATAAAGAGCTTGTTTCTGTTTTCTGTGTTGAGGAGGTTCATATTTGCCTTGTAGAAAGTATCCATTGAGGTTATCTTGCTGAAGTAGCCGTCAAAACGGTAAGCCATGATCTTGTAATCGTGGGTCCTTGCCTGGAGGATATCCTTTTCAAAGCTTACAAGTCCGTGGGAATTAGCTTCGAGAACAAGGTTCTTCAAAATTTCCTTGGAGAGAACGAACATATTGAGTGAAACGTTGCAAGCGCCGCTGATGTACGGATTTGTGAGAACATCAACAACTCTGCCCTCGTCATTGATACCGAAAACGGTAGCTTTCTGAGCCTGCTCAACGGTAATGACATCGTTCGCATAAACTGCTGTGATGTCTGCGCCCGAAGCGATGTGGGAATCAACGATAGGACTGAAATCAACATTTGCAACAACATCGCAGTCGGAAAGAACTACATAATCAGCATCTGAAGTCTTGATGAAGTCCCAGACGCCGTAGAGAGCTTCAAGTCTGCCTCTGTACATACCGCTTGAAACGTGGCTGAAAGGAGGGAGAAGATGAAGTCCGCCGTTCTTGCTTGCGAGATCCCATTCACGGCCGGAGCCGAGGTGATCGAGAAGTGACTGATAATTTGACTTTGTGATAACGCCGACTTCATCGATGCCGCTGTTTACCATGCTGGAAAGAGGGAAGTCAATGAGTCTGTAACGTCCGCCGAAAAGAACGCTGCCCATGGTTCTTTCCTTTGTAAGATCGGAAATTGTATTATCGTGCATATTTGAGAAAATAAGTCCCAAAACCTTTTTATTTCTGCTCATTGTAAAAGTTCCTCCTTATTTTAAACATTTTCCGAAATGATCTGCTTCGGAAGAACCTTTGCATTTTCGGATATCGTAATGTTGTGACCTACAACTGCAATGCCCCAGTCATCTCTGTTGTCGAAGGTTTCGGGTCTTGCACCGATCTGTGCGCCCTCGCCCACAACGCAGTTTTCGCCGACGATAGCGTACTCAACAACTGCGCCCGACTTGATGACCGAGCCCGGCATAATGATCGAATCGGTGACCGTTGCACCTGCTTCGATCTTAACGCCCTCGAAAATAACGGAGAAATCAACTGTTCCCTCAACGTCGCAGCCGTCGGTTATCATGGAGTTCTCAACAACTGCATTTGCGCCGATATACTGAGGAGGAAGAACGGGGTTTCTGGAATACATCTTCCAGTCGGGATCATAAAGGTCGATAGGAATGTTCGGATTGAGAAGATCCATATTTGCTTCCCAGAGGGAATCGAGTGTTCCAACGTCCTTCCAGTAGCCGTCAAATGCGTAAGCAACGAGCTTCTCGCCTGCTTTCATCATGTTAGGAATGATAGCCTTGCCGAAGTCCTTGTCCTCAGCTTCGTTGTTTTCATTTTCGATGAGGTATTTCTTGAGCTTCGACCATGTGAATATGTAGATACCCATTGAAGCAAGCGTGGAGCGCGGGTGCTTTGGCTTTTCTTCAAAGTCAACGATATCACCGTCATCGTTTGTTATCATAATGCCGAAACGTGAAGCTTCCTCCATAGGAACATCAAGAACAGCGATAGTTGCATCGGCATTCTTTTTCTTATGGTGTTCGAGCATATCGTTATAATCCATTTTATAGATGTGGTCGCCCGAGAGGATAACAACGTATTCGGGGTCATATCTGTCAACGAAAGAGATGTTCTGGTAAATAGCGTTCGCTGTGCCCTTATACCATTCAGCGCCGAGAGCTGTCTGATAAGGAGGCAGGCAGTGCGCACCGCCGTACTGCTTGTCAAGATCCCAAGGCTGACCGTTGCCGATGTAATCATGAAGCACGAGCGGCTGATACTGTGTGAGAACGCCGACTGTGTCGATACCCGAATTTACGCAGTTGGAAAGTGGGAAATCGATAATTCTGTATTTGCCGCCGTAAGGAACGGCAGGCTTTGCCATATCGTGAGTGAGAGCGTATAAGCGGCTGCCCTGACCTCCTGCAAGGAGCATTGCAACGCATTCTTTTTTAGTGTACATTCGTTATTCCTCCCATGGATTTACTTTTTTATTTTTTCAGGGGACTTTGTGACCGTTTTGGTTGATGCCTTAGCTGTGCTGCTCTTTGCCCCTGCTGCACTCGTCTTTGTTTTTTCCGTTTTCGGTTTAGGCTCTTCCGAAACAGCTGTCTTCGCCGCAGGCTTCTCTGCCGTTTTCAAGGTTTTTGAAGGCTTTGCGGTCTTGGTAGTCTTCGCAGGCGCTTTTTCCACTTTCGGCGCGCGTTTCTTGGCAGGAACGAACTTGAACAGCATTGCGGAAAGCGGAGCGATATCGATAACTATCGACTGTTCGCAGCCGTGCATCGAATAATCCTCGGTTTTCTTCTTTTTGTTGTTGACAGTTCCCGTTCCGCCGTATTTTGCTTCATCGGTGGAAAGGACCTGCTGCCAGTAACCCTCACGCGGAACGCCTATGCGGTAGTTTTCTCGCTTGACAGGTACGAAGTTGCAGACGATGATAACTTCATTGCCCTCATCATCTATTCTTCGGAACGAGATAACGCTCTGGAGGTAGTCATCGTGGCATATCCAGGCGAAGCCGCTCCAGTCGTCGTCATGCTGCCAAAGCGGAGAATTTTCGAGGTAGAACTTGTTGAGGTCTTTGCTGAACTGTTCGATCTGCGCGTGTTCGGGCGTGTCGAGCAGATACCAGTCGAGAGCCTTTTCATAGTTCCATTCGTTCTCCTGACCGAACTCGTTGCCCATAAATGAGAGCTTCTTGCCGGGGTGCATCGCCATATACGTCATAAACGTACGCAGCGTGGAGAACTTATCTGTATTGTAAGCACCGCTCATCTTGCGCCAAAGCGAGCATTTTCCGTGAACGACCTCATCGTGTGAGATCGGGAGAATGTAGTTTTCGCTGAAGCAGTAAAAGAATGAGAAAGTGAGCTTGCCGTGATTGTTTGCGCGGTAGATAGGGTCGAGCTTCATATAGTCAAGGCTGTCATTCATCCAACCCATATTCCACTTGAAGTTGAAGCCAAGTCCGCCGACATCGGCAGGCTTCGTAACGAGAGGCCAAGCGGTGGATTCCTCTGCGACCATAAGTGTGTTCGGATTTCGTCCGAATACAGCAGTGTTAAGGCTGCGCAGGAATTCAACAGCTTCGTAATTCTCACGTCCGCCGTCCTTGTTCGGACGCCATTCGCCGTCGCGTCTGTCATAATCAAGATAGAGCATCGAAGCGACCGCGTCAACGCGCAGACCGTCAACATGGAATTTCTCTATCCAGTACAAAGCGTTGGAAATGAGGAAAGAGCGCACTTCGTTCTTGCCGAAGTCGAAAACTCTCGTTCCCCATGATGTATGCTCTTTTTTGAGCGGGTCGGAATATTCGTAACAGCAGTCACCGTCAAACTCGAAAAGACCTGCCGCATCTTTCGGGAAGTGTGCAGGTACCCAGTCGAGGATAACGCCGATGTTGTTTTTATGGAAAATGTCGATCATCTTCATGAAATCGAACGGTGTTCCGTAACGTGAAGTCGGAGCGTAGTAGCCGATTATCTGATAGCCCCATGAGCCGTCATAAGGATACTCCGCAAGCGGCATAAGCTCTATGTGCGTGTAGCTCATATCCTTGAGGTAAGGAACTATCTCCTCGGCGAATTTAACATAGTTGAAAGGTTCGCCGTCCTCGTAGGTTCTCCACGAGCCGAGATGGACCTCGTAAATGTTCATCGGACTTTTATATACGTTCGTCTTGGCTTTTTTATCGTACCAAGCCTTGTCTGTCCATTCGAAGCCGTCGATATCGAAATATTTCGTAGCCGTTGCAGGACGTGTTTCCATGTGAGTGCCGTAAGGATCGGCTTTGAGCAGAATGCTCTGGTGCTGAGTTTCGATGCTGTATTTATATGTAAAATACTGTTCAACATTTTCGACAAAGCATACCCACGTTTCGTCATCGGCGAGCTTTGTCATCGGGTTTTTGCGCCTGTCCCAATCATTGAAATCGCCAACAAGGGACACAGATGCGGCGTGAGGTGCCCAAACTCGGAAATAAACACCCTTTTTCCCGTCCTTTGTACCCTTATGGGCACCGAAGAAATCATAAGCTGCGACCGAAGTCCCCTCGTGGAAGATATGGAGAGGAAAACGACAGTCAACTTCTTCGGATACTGCAGTTTTCTTTCTGCTGTTCGGCATAATTTCATACTCCTTCTTAGCGGGCTATCGGGAGAAACAACGCACCTGCGCGGTGCTTTGAACGCTCATAGCCACACTATTAATTCTATATATATTTTAACAGATTATGTATCACATTGCAAGTGCTTTTGTAATATTTTTATATGTTAAACGTAAAAATTAAGTAAAGCTTGTGTAAATTGCACAGTTTTTTTCCACCTATTAAAACATTGAAACCTAATCGAGGAAAAACTTGTATCAAAATGTACATAGTTTTCCACATTTTTATGCATTTTCTACAATGTAATAAAGTTACATTTTTACAATTTATGCAGCTTTAATACAATAATTGTTCTGTCATCGGAAAAATCGTTAAAAACGCCCTTTTCGGGTCTGTCAAGCTCAATTACTGCATCGGCACAGCGTGAGGGCGAGTATCCGTCCGAAAGAAGCAGCTCACGAAGCTTCGGGAAGCTCGTTTCGGGTATGCCATCGCTGAATATCGCGGCGCTGTCGCCGTCCGAAAGCCGCACGGAGAAAGGTTTCAGTTCCGTTGTCGGTATTATACCGAGCGGAAAAGCGGAGTTCTCTACCGCACTTACCGTTCCGCCCGTCCGAACAAAGCTTTGCGCCGCGCCTGCCTTGAAAAAGTCGGCTTTTCCCGTGAAAAGGTCGATGCGGAGCATATCGGCGGTCGTGAAAACTTCGTCCGTGGACTTCGAGATGAGCAGCGAATTCACTATCCTAAGCGCAGTTGCCCCGTCCGCACCTGCACGGATAAGCTTCGATATGAGCGAACAAGCCATACTGCTTTCGAGCGCGGCGCGGTTTCCGCTGCCCATTCCGTCCGCGATGAGGAAGTAAACGCCGCCCAAGCCGTCTGTGAACTGCACCGAGCTGTCGCCGCTCACGCTTTCCCTGCCGCATAAAACCGCCTTTCCCACCTCTATCTCAAACGCCGCAGGTTCGTGCCAGCAGGCGTGGATATGCTCGGATTCGCTGAAAAATTCGGGCTGTTCAAGCTCGCGGTCGGTCAGCGAGGAGAGTTTTTCCGTCACATCTTCGGGCGGAACTTCAAGCTTTCCGTCATAAAAGCAGGAGATAAAAAGGTTGCCGCCCTTGTCGAAGAAAACAGCCGTTTTCGGATCTTTTCCGCCGTATCTTCGTATGATCTCGCCCGCGCGCTCGGAAAGATTCTCGTCATATATCCTGCCGCCCGAATGGAAATCCCCGAGATCGTCCATAAATTTCACCGAGGAAGAAAGCTGTTCGCTGAATATTTCGTGCGAGCGGCTGTGATTCTCGCTTCTGCGCATAAGTGACGCATTCTGTGAAAAAAGCCTGTTCATAAGCTCGGCTATCTCGGCTTTTTTCGTGCAGCTTTCAATGCATCTCGGCAGTTCGGGGACAGTGATGAAGCCTTTCCCGAGGAGAAGCTTTTCGCACGGGACAAATGCCGCGCGGATACGGTTCTCGTCGCTTTTGCAGCAGAAATCACGGTTGCGGCATTCTCCGCATATCTTCTCGCAGACGGTTTTGCTTATGTCGATTCGGGAACTGTTTTTTTCGGCAAGAAGCTCGGAGGCTCTGTCGGTGCTGTCGCCTATCTTCGCAAAACATTCCGCCCCGAACGAGATTCTTCGCGCGAGATAATCCGTCACCGCAGAACGGCTCTCAATGGCGGTGTTGACAGCCTTCATATAAATTTTGTCGGGTATGAGCGTGTAGAGCGCCGCCGCGGTGAGCGTGTCCGTCATAAGCGCCGCCGCCCACGAAAGCTTGCCCATAAAAAGCGTCAGAAAAAGCGAAACGACCGTGAAGCTAACGGCGGAAAATATCTTGCCGCGCTTGGAAAAAAGCCCCCCGATAAGCCCTGCACAGCCTATGACCGCCATGCTCCGCGAAAGTTCGGATATCTCTTCGCCGCCCGTACAGCCGAGGATAGCGCCGAGCGAGGTCAGAACGCCCATTATCGCTCCGCCTGCTCCGCCGAAGCGTCCGCCTGCCGCAAGGATAACGAATATCCCCACAGCCCGTCCGAGCGAGAAAGTACCTGCCGAAACGCCGAACAGCACCGATATCCCCGTCACATACAGCACAGCCGTGCAAAGGCTGTTCGCCCCCGTCACGCTCACCCGACCGTTTTCCTTTACACAGCGCATTTCGCACGAAATAAAATATGCCGTTATGCCGCAGATAATTCCTCGGAAAAATACCGCCGCCGCAAGAGCCGCCGTTATCTTTGCCGACAGCGAAGCGACCGCTCCCGAAAGTATGTAGACCACAGCCGCATAAATGCCCGTCCCCGCCGAGCCGAGCCGCCTTTCGGTAAACCTGCACACGATTATTTTCAGCGCGAGCATCACAGCCATTGCGAGCATTTCCGTCACAAAGCTTTCAGCTTGACCGCGCGCAATGATGCTCGCCGCTGAGCCTGCAAATACCGCCGATGAAAAAGCCGCAGGCAGTGCCGCCGTCAGCGCAGGCGATATCGGGATAAAGCCTTTCGATGCGCTGAAAATTATGCCGCAAAGGAACGCCCCCGTCCATTTTATGACCCCGAGCCGAACATCGCGGTCGCTGTTTTTTCGGGCTTTGTGTAAATTATCCGCTTTCGTGATATCAAAAAAACTGCCTATCTTTTCTTTTACGATCATATTTTTACGTCCTTTCCGTTTGATTTGCAGAATTTATCAATATGATTATAATATAATTATGTGGTAAAAATTGTCATTTTGTAAAAATGACTTTAATAAACATCTGCTTTTCACAACGGAAAAATGCATATTAGGAAAAAGCTGATTAAAGCGAAGCGTTCGTTTTGCCATTTTGAGAAATGT
>OLGB01000861.1_pt1 | contig 39832 bp, 34 predicted proteins | sample 1605691 | NCBI WGS metagenome assembly OLGB01 (sample SAMEA3888925, study PRJEB22519) | human gut metagenome | biome: human gut; feature: human-associated habitat; material: faeces | place: Denmark | collected 2010
CCGGTTCTTTGAGCTGAAAACCGTCCAGAAGATGGACGGCGCGGAGCTGTCCGCCTGCGTCAACCGCCCCTGCATCCTGGCGGAGGACGAGTGCTACAACTGCGAGTGGTCCACGGAGCTGTACGTGCCCCAGGCCTTTGAGGAGTATGTGAAGGCCTGGTGCGCCTGCAAGATCATGGCCAAGGTGTACGGTCTGGGCGACCCCAACGGGTTCGTGTTCAACATGTCCGTGGGCTACGACCTGGCGGGCATCCAGGGCGAGAAGGTGGACGCCTTCCTCAATGGCATGGTGGATGCCTCCCAGACCCCCATCTTCCAGGAGTGCATCGCCGTTCTGAAGGAGTTCTTCCCCGGCGAGGCCGACTTCATCGACACCATCACCCCCCACGTCTCCGGGTCCGTCACCGTCTCCACCCTCCACGGCTGCCCGCCGGACGAGATCGAGCGCATCGCCAGCTACCTGATCGAGAAGAAGCACCTGCACACCTTCGTCAAGTGCAACCCCACCATCCTGGGCTATGAGACCGCCCGGTCCATTCTGGACGGCATGGGCTACGACTACATCGCCTTCGACGACCACCACTTCAAGGAGGACCTGCAGTACAGCGACGCCGTGCCCATGTTCCACCGGCTCCAGGCTCTGGCCGACCAGCACGGTCTGGAATTCGGATTGAAGCTCTCCAATACCTTCCCCGTGGACGTGAAGGCCGGGGAGCTGCCCAGCGAGGAGATGTACATGGCGGGCAAGTCCCTCTTCCCGCTGACCACCACCATGGCCGCCATGATGGCCAAGGAGTTCGGCGGCAAGCTGCGCCTTTCCTACGCCGGCGGCGCCGACGCCTTCAACATCGATAAGCTGTTCGCCTGCGGCATCTGGCCCATCACCATGGCCACCACGGAACTCAAGCCCGGCGGCTACCAGCGCTTCACCCAGATCGGTGACAAGCTGGACGCCCTGGACTTCAAACCCTTTACCGGCGTGGATGTGACCGCCATCGAGGCTCTGAGCCTGGCCGCCCGGTCCGACAAGTACCATGTCAAGGCCATCAAGCCCCTGCCCCGCCGCAAACTCTACGAGAAGGTCCCCCTGATGGACTGCTTCACCGCGCCCTGCAAGGGCGGCTGCCCCATCGGCCAGGACATCCCGGAGTATATTGAGCTCTGCCGCAAGGGCGAGTACGCCTCCGCCCTGCGCCTGATCACCGAGAAGAACCCGCTGCCCTTCGTTACCGGCACCATCTGCGCCCACAACTGCATGACCAAGTGCATGCGCAACTACTACGACCAGCCGGTAAACATCCGGGCCACCAAGCTGGTGGCCGCCGAGCGCGGCTACGACGCCTACATGGCCAAGATCAAGGCACCCGCTCCCGCGGCGACCTCCGCCAAGGTGGCCGTCATCGGCGGCGGCCCCACCGGTATGGCGGCAGCCTACTTCGTGGGCCGGGCCGGCATCCCCGTCACCATCTTCGAACGCTCCTCCGCCCTGGGCGGCGTGGTCCGGCAGGTGATCCCCGCCTGGCGCATCTCCGACGCGGCCATCGACAAGGACGTGGCATTGATGGAGAAGATGGGCGCGGAGGTCAAGCTGAACACCGTGGCCCCCTCCGTGGCCGAGCTGAAGGCCATGGGCTACACCCATATCTTCTTCGCCGTGGGCGCCTGGAAGGCCGGCAAGCTGGACATCCCCGGCAACGTGGTGCCCGTCATCGGCTGGCTGAAGGACATGAAGGCCGGCAAGGAAGTGCCTCTGGGCCACGTGGCCGTGGTCGGCGGCGGCAACACTGCCATGGACGCCGCCCGGGCCGCCCTGCGCGCCGGTGCGAAGTCCTCCACCCTGGTCTACCGCCGCACCAAGAAGTACATGCCCGCCGACGCTGAGGAGCTGGAGCTGGCCATCGCCGACGGCGTGGAGTTCCTGGAGCTGGTGGCTCCCGTGGAGCAGAAGGACGGCAAGCTGGTCTGCGAGAAGATGAAGCTGGGCGAGCCCGACGAGAAGGGCCGCCGCAAGCCCGTCCCCACCGGCGAGATGGTGGAGATCCCCTGCGACACCGTGGTCTCCGCCGTGGGCGAGAAGGTGGACAGCGAGATCTTTACGAAGAACGGCATCGAGGTGGACGCCAAGGGCATCCCCGCCTTCAAGACCAACATTGAAGGTGTCTACGCCGGCGGCGACGCCATGCGCGGCCCCGCCACCGTGGTGGAGGGCATCGCCGACGCCCAGTACTTCGCCAACGCCGTCATCGGTGAGGCCCACAAGTTCGCCATCCCCGCCAAGGCCGTGGCCACCCGGGCCGAGGCCATCGCCAAGAAGGGCATCCTGTGCGAGTCCGCCAAGTGCGAGGGCGACCGGTGCCTCACCTGCAACGTGGTGTGCCAGGTCTGCGCCGACGTGTGCCCCAACCGGGCCAACGTGGTCGTCGAGCTGCCGGACGGCCGCCATCAGATCCTCCACGTGGACCGGATGTGCAACGAGTGCGGCAACTGTGCCATTTTCTGTCCCTACGACTCCGCTCCCTATCGTGACAAGTTCACCCTGTTCCACGACCGCGCCGGCTTCGACGAGAGCGTGAACAACTCCGGCTTCCTGCCCCTGGGCGGCAAGAAGGTCCTGGTCCGGCTGGAGGGCAAGGTGTTCGAGGCGGACCTCGACAGCAAGAACGATCTCCCCGCCGACATCGAGGTGTTCATCTACACTGTGCTGACCAAGTACAACTATCTGCTTGGCTGATAACCCGCCAAAAAGGTCCGGGGCCGCTGCGGCCCCGGACCTTTTCTGTCTGCCGGCGTCTATTTTTTCCTGCCGAAGCGGCGGCCCATGTACCGGGGATTGACCCACTGGACGTAGAACAGGCACAGGATCAGATTCAACGCCAGCCCAACCAGGCCAATGCCCCCATCCGCCGTCAGCAATCCGATGCACAGCTGCCCAGTGCAGTAGCCCAGCTCGATCAGGCTGTTCCTCCGCCGCCGGACCGGATCCTTTTCCTTCATCAGGTTCCAGGTCATCCAGGCGGAGGCCAGCACCAGCGGCACCAGGGAAAACCAGAGGGCGCCCCGGTAGTCCTCCCGCCCCTGGCGTATCCACCACAGGCACTGGGCAGCGCTGTACACCAGCCCCGCCTGGGCGGCGATGGGCAGCAGCGTGAGATTGCTCTGTAAAACCGGGTTCTTTTCCACAGCCCGCCGCAGCCGGGACCGCAGGATCATCCACAGTCCCACCGCCGCCGTCACCAGACACAGAGCAAAGAGCCACTCCAGACGGTGGACCTTCAGGAATCCAGACAGGCCCGCGTAGGACCGGACCCAGGCCGCTCCCAGGGGGGCCTCGGTGTACACCGCCGGGAACACGGAGCTGAGAATGCCCATCAGCAGCAGTCCCAGCAGGGACAGCCCCGCCAACGCACCTCCGCCGATGATCCAGGCCAGGGACCGGGCCTTTCCCGCGGCGGCCGGGGCCGGGCCCGCCTGGGCCTCCCAACCTTGTGTCTCATCCAGCAGCCAGTCCACGCTGACGCCGAAGTACCGGGCGCACGGCAGAAGCTTGGCCCCATCCGGCAGGGCGGTCCCCTGCTCCCAGCGGCTCACCGCCTGGCGGCTCACGCCCAGCGCCTCCGCCAGGGCCTCCTGGCTCAATCCCTCCCGCTTGCGCAGGCGGATCAGCTTCTCGGAAAACGTCATGTCGTATCCTCCTTTTCGCCTCCCATCCTAGCAGAAACCGCCGGGAAAGTCCACCGCGCGGTCCTGACACGGCCGCAACCAAACGCAACATCGCCGCTCTTTCTGAAATTTTCTGTCCCCTCTTGCAGCATTTTCCGCCTCTCCGGGGTATTCTCCACAGAAGGATGTGATCACATGCCCGATACCACCGGCGCGGTGGACCGCTGGGGCCCTGCGGTCTACCGCCTGGCCTGCGCCGTCACCGGCAGCCGCAGCGACGCCGACGACGTGTTCCAGGAGGTCTTTCTCCGCTATCACCGCGCCGCCCCGGACTTTGAGAGCGAGACCCACGAAAAGGCCTGGCTGCTGCGGGTCACCGTCAACCGCTGCAAGAGCCTGCTGGCCTCCCCCTGGCGAAAACGCAGCATACCGCTGGAGGACGTATTCGCCTGCCCGGGGCCGGAGGCGTCCGCAGTGGCGGAGGCCCTGGCGGCTCTGCCGCCAGGGGACCGGACGCTGCTGCACCTCTACTACTACGAGGGCTACCGGACGGAAGAGATCGCCCGGCTGTTGGGCCGGAACGGCGCCACCGTCCGCAGCCAGCTGACCCGGGCCCGGCAGAAGCTGGGCCGTCTGCTGAAGGAGGAACCATGAATTTTTCAGAAGTCTATACCCACATGAATGAGCCGCTCCTCCCCTCCCCCGCCCTGGTGGAGCGGACCCTGGCGAAGGTGCAGCGGCGCCGCCGTCCCTGGCGGCGGGCGGCCGCGGCGGCTCTGGCCGCCGCTTTGCTCCTGGTCACCCCCACTCTGGCAGTGCGGACGGAGGGAGGCTACGAGCTGCTCTATCAGCTCTCTCCTGCCATGGCACAGTTTTTCCAGCCGGTGCAAAAGAGCTGTACCGACCGGGGCGTCACCATAGAGGTGGCCGCCGTCCGGGTGGAGGGCGACACAGCCCAGGCGTATATCACTCTCACCGGCGGACCCGTGGACGAGACCACAGACCTCTTCGACAGCTGGTCCTTTCACCTGCCCTTTGACCAGAGCGGCCGGTGTGAGCGCCTGAGCTGGGACCCGGAGACCGGTACGATCACCTTTCTCTGCACCGTTCAGACCCTGGATGGATCCCCCATTCCCACCGGCGAAAAAATGACCTTCTCGGTCCGGCAGCTGCTGGCCGGGAAGGAGACCCTGGAAAACGCGGCGGTGGAACTGGAGCTTGCAGCGTTTACTGCGGAGGCGGAGACGGTCCCCGTGGGCGGACCGGAGAATGCCTATTTCTGCACCGGCGGAAGCGGCGAGGCGGGTATGACGGACAGCGCGCCCATGCTGCTTCCGGGCCCGGCGCTGGCGGAGCCCGCCCCGGGTCTGACCATCACCGCCGCCGGATATTCTCAAGGGCAGTTCCACGTTCAGCTGTGCCGGGGCAATGCTGCCCGGCTGGACAACCACGCCTGGCTGTGGCTGGAAGCGGAGGACGGCACCCGGCTGGAGCCTCTGTACAGCGCTTCTTTCGCAGCTCCCGGTCCGGCGCAACGGCAGGATTACACCCAGTTTATCTTTGACGTTTCACCGGAAGAACTGGCGCAGTACACCCTCCGCGGCGACTTCCATACCGCCTCCGCCCTGACCGAGGGCCTCTGGCAGGTGACCTTTCCCCTGGAGGATAAATCTTAACAGTTTTTAACAAAAAAAGCGCCCGGAGAGTTTCTCCGGGCGCTTGCCATTTTCCGGAATGGTGGTATGATGTTAGGCAGTACGAACAACGGAGGTATCCATCATGCTGGATATGCTGGAATTTTTGAAAAATGAGGGTGTGGACGCCGGGCTCATCGAGCAGGTGGCGGCCTTCCGGGCCCAGTTCCCGCCGGAGGAAAGCCTGCGGCGCCGGGTGCCGGATCCTCGGTATCTCTATTACGGCAAGGACATCTGGGAGGAGGCCATCACCGCGCTGCTGTGCGGGGAGAACCTGCTGCTGGTGGGCCCCAAGGCCACCGGCAAGAACGTGCTGGCCGAAAACCTGGCCGCCGCCTTCGGCCGCCCCAGCTGGGACGTGTCCCTGTACATCAACACCGACGCCGCCACCCTGCTGGGCACCGACACCTTCGAGGCCGGCCAGGTGAAGCTGCGCAAGGGCCCCATCTACCAGTGCGCGGAAAAGGGCGGCTTCGGTGTCCTGGATGAGATCAACATGGCCAAGAACGAGTCCCTGGCGGTGCTCCACGCCACTTTGGACTTCCGCCGCAGCATCGATATGCCCGGCTACGACCGTATCCCCCTTCACGACGCCACCCGCTTCATCGCCACCATGAATTACGGCTACGCCGGCACCCGGGAGCTCAACGAGGCCCTGACCTCCCGCTTCGTGGTGATCGATATGCCCGCCATCTCGGAGGACGGCCTCCAGAAGCTGCTGACCCGGGAGTTCCCCCGACTCAAGAGCGACTATGCCCTGCAATTTGCCGGGCTGTTCCGGGACATCCAGAAGAAGTGCGACGGCGGCGAGCTGTCCACCAAACCCCTGGATCTGCGGGGCCTCATGGCCTCCGTGCACCTCATGGCCGCGGGCCTCACCGCCGGCCGGGCGCTGGAGCTGGGCCTGGTGAACAAGTCCTTCGACGACTTTGAGCGCCAGCTGGTCCAGGATGTGATCCGCACCCGCCTGCCTGACGACCTCTCTGCCAAGGACGTGTTCAACTGACATGGACATTCGGGACAGCGAAAAGCGGCGGGCCAGGAACCTGATCTGGAACGCCGCCGAGGAGTATGGCTACGAGCCGGACTTCAAGGCCTATGACCGGGAGGGCCGGGCGGACCTGTACTGGAACAGCATCATCGGCGCCGTCCGGAAGAACTACGGGGCGGAGGCCATGGAGCGGCTGTTTGCCGCCTTCCACGGGTGTGAGAAAGAGGGACTGTACGAGCAGCTGGTTTGGCTGGGCCTGGAGAACGCCGCCTTTGCCCGGGAGGCTCCCAACCGCCCCGCCCTGCCCTATCTGCGGCGGCGCCACGCCCGGGAGGTGCTGGGCCTGAAGGTGACGGAGCAGGACGACTGGCTGCTGGCCACGGTGGAACGGGCCCACTTCCAGCGAGTCCTGGGAGAGGAGCCCCGGCTGGGCGGCCGGGAGCTGGAGATCCTCAACGCCCTGGAGTTCCCCGGTGACGAGGACGGCGACGCCCTGGCGGACCGGGCACTGGGCTTTCTGCGGGACTACTTCGGCTTCGTCCCCGGCGCGGCCAAGGAGGAGGAAGCGGCCCGGAAAAAGCGCCGCCATCACTTCCTCTTCGGGCGGCGGGAGGCCGCCAAGAGCCAGCTGACCCCGGTGCGGCAGTTTGGCTTCGGCTACGGCGAGCACCTGGCGGAGGAGAACGCCGGCGACACCCAGGAGATCCAGACCTATCTCAACTGGTCGGGCCTGTCCTCCACGGACCAGAACGCTCTGAAAAAATACATCCGCACCTACTTCGGCCAGCCTCTGTACGACGAGCAGAAAACCAAGCTGCTGGAGCAGGAGCTGTGCATAGACGAGCACAGCGGCTGTCACCTGTATTACTCCCGGGGCAGCAACGTCCTGGAAAAGGGCACCAAGGGCTATGTGGGCGCTCAGCGCAAGGCCGCGCTGAAGCAGATGGAGAAGAACCGCGCCTTCTACTACGCCGATATTGTCCGCAACCGCAACAGCGTCAACCGGCTCACCGCCCGGATCTACAACGCCCTGCTGACCCATCTGGAGCCGGTGACGGTCCGCTCCGCCACCGGGACCCTGGACGCCGGACGGCTGTGGCGGGGGCTATACTTGGATGATGACAAGGTCTTTACCCGGGTGCTGCGGACCGACCCCGGTGATCTCAGTGTGGACATCCTGCTGGACGCCTCCAACTCCCAGGTCAACCGCCAGCAGATCGTGGCGGCCCAGGGCTACATGATCGCCGAGAGCCTGACCCGCTGCGGCATCCCGGTGCGGGTATCCGCCTTCTGCTCCCTCAGCGGCTACACGATCCTGACCCGCTACCGGGACTACCGGGAAACCGATAAAAACGAGCGGATCTTCCGCTACTTCACCACCGGCTGCAATCGGGACGGCCTGGCCATCCGGATCCTTGGCAAGGAGATGGAGGACTCCCCCTGCGAGCACCGCATGGTGATCCTCCTGTCCGACGCCAAGCCCCATGACATCCGCAAGCTGAAGCTGCCGGAGGGCGACGCCGACTACTGCGACAGCGCCGGCGTCACCAACACCGCCGCCGAGGTCCGTTCCCTGCTGCACCGGGACATCTCCGTTCTGTGCGTATTCACCGGAGATGACGGGGACATCCCCGCCGCCCACACCATCTACGGCAGGGACTTCGCCCGCATCCGCTCCCTGGATCAGTTCGCCGACACGGTGGGCACTCTGATTCAGAACCAGATCCGCAGTCTGTAACGGTCCCCCGGCAGCTTCCGCTGCCGGGGGCATTTTTGTTTGCATACTGCCGTTCCCTCTCAGACCTAAAATCCATTTTGAATTGGGGAAAGCTGGTTGCCCAATTGCTGCTAAGCATCCGTTAATAATGCAAACGTTTGAGTTTTATATCGTAAATTTTTACAGCGCCCGCCTTTATTAGTTGACGCTTTTGTAAAAGTTGCCATATAATTTCAAGTTCATATTGACATAATTCACACTAATATTCATAATAAAATAAGTAAACGCAAGGCAGATCCCCAAAATAAATTTGAAATCGTTTGCGCTATTTGCGGGAAAGGAAGTGCCTACCGTGCCGTCGGAGATCTCCTTTATTCTGCTGACCGGAATGATTTTCGTCTTTACCTATGTCAACGGATTCCATGACGGCTGCAATGTGGTGGCCACGCTGATCGCAAGCCGCTCCATGCGCCCTAACCCCGCTCTGGCCTGGGCCGCAGTGGTGGAATTTCTCTCTCCCTTTGCCATTCTGGTTGTCGGCTCCAGTGTCTCCAACACCATTCAGAAACTGGTGGGCGAAGCCTTCTACACCGACGCCGGCAGCAGAGACACCGCCCTGGCATTCATCACGGCGGGCATCCTGGCGGCGATTCTCTGGAATCTGACCACCTGGCGCTTCGGCATCCCCGCGTCCTCATCCCATGCGCTGATCGGCGGTGTGGTGGGCGCTGGTATCGCCGCTTTCGGCACCGGCGCCATCTCCTGGTCCTATTTCTGGGGGAAGATCGTACTGATGATCTTCCTGACCCCTGCGGTCAGCTTCCTACTTGGGTTTTTGATTTTGAAGCTGCTGCTGGCCCTGACCCTTCACGCGGGAGTTGGCGTCAACAAATTCTTTACATACGCACAGTGGCTGAACATGACCTTTCTGGCCTTTAACCACTCCTTCAACGACTCTCAAAAATCCATCGGCATCGTGCTGATCCTCATGGGGATCTACGGCGGTGCGGAGGCCAGTATTCCCATTTGGGCCATTGTCTGTGCGGCTCTGTGCCTGTCCTGCGGAATCGCCTTCGGCGGTTTCAAGATCATTAAGACGGTGGGCACCGGTATCTATAAGGTCCAGCCCATCCACTCCTTTGCCTCGCAGCTGACGGCCGGTACCGTAATCCTGACCTCCTCCCTGCTGGGCGCGCCGGTATCCGCCAGCCAGATCGTCTCCTCCTCCATCATGGGCGTGGGCGCGGCGGAGCGCTACAAGGCCGTCCGCTGGAACGTGGCCGGCAAGATCCTGCTGTCCTGGTTCATCACTATCCCCATCGCCGGCTCTCTGGGCGCGTTACTGTTTTTCCTGTTCTCTGTGATTTACTGATCGAAGGAGGTCTCCCCGTATGTTCAAACGGAAAGAAAGTCTCAACTTTTATCATCTGCTGATCCAGCAGGTCACCGTCATCCGGGACGCAGTGGCGGCTCTGTGCCGCTATTGTGAGGACCCCACTCAGGAAAACGGCGACTTCGTGAAAGTGAAGGAGAAAGAAGCCGATGCCATTCGCCGGGAGCTGGTTGAGGACATCAATCGCACCTTCATCACCCCCATCGACCGGGAGGACCTGTTCCGGCTGTCCTCCTCCGCCGACGATCTGGCCGACTACGCCTGGACCACGGTGAAGGAATTGCGGATCTATGAGATTCCGCCTGACGAACACCTGATCACCATGTCCAATACCCTGCTGCAGATGGCGGATGGACTTCTGCTGTGCGTGCAGAATCTGGAGAAGGACCACGCCAAAGTCTACCAGGAAGCCACCCGGGTCAAGAAGTTGGAAAACACGCTTAACGTCCAGTTCCACAAATCCATGACGGAGCTGTTTGCCGGGGACGATTTCCGCCGCATCCTGAAATACCGGGAGATATACAGCCACCTCAACCACGCCTCCGACAAGGGCGACGCCAGCGCCGATATCCTGCTGGATATCATTGTGAAACTTTGATTCTTCCATTTCTTTTCTCCTAACCCCGACGGCTCTGCCGCCGCAAAAAAGCACCGCGTAAGCGGTGCTTTTTTGCGATATTATGAAGAAATTTTTACTGCAGCGAGCGGCAGGTGCCCCGTTTGACAAGACTGGGTGTCATAATCTGATGGACATATCCCTGGGTCCCCCGCTCGATTTTGTCCAGCAGCATATCCACCGCCTGAACCGCCATGGCCCGCATGGGCTGCTCAATGGTGGTCAAATCAATCCGGGGCAAAGCCGTGGCGGGAATATTATCGAAGCCAATCAGGCTCAGCCGCTCAGGAATGGCAATATGCAGCTCGTCCGCAGCCTTCAGAAGGCCCAGGGCGTTGGAATCTGTGGAGGCAAAAATGGCGGTATAGTCAATGGGTTGGGAGAACAGCTCCTTGGCCATTTGATAGCCATTTTCGATCGAGGAACGGGAATACTCGCTGTTGAAAAACCGCTGCTTGAGTCCCATCTCCTGACAGGCGCGGATATACCCTTCCGCCCGCAGCTGATGCGTGGTGGAGTGGCGGCGGCCAAAGTACAGAATATCCCGATGCCCCAGGGAATAGAGGTATTCCATCCCAAGAAAGGTGCCAAGACTATTGTCCACGGATACATAACTTTGGGGCTGGTCCCGCAGGTTCTCGCTGAGAAACACTGTAGGGACCTGGTCGGTATAGGCCTGGATGTTCTCGTAGGTCTTGGGGCTCTGGGGCACGATCAGGATGCCGTCCACCTTCCGGCCCAGCAGCAGCTTCACCACCGTCTTTTCCTGTTTGAGATCCGGACCGGAGTTGCACAGCATGATGTTGTATCCGTGGGTACGGGCGCTCATCTCCGCATAGTGGGCCAACTGAGACATGAATTCATTGTCGATGGACGGCACTACCAGGCCGATCAGGTCCGTTTTCTTCATCACCATGGACCGGGCCACATAGTTGGTGGTATAGCCCATCTCATCGCACAGCTTGATGATTCGTTCCCGGGTATCACTTCCGATCTGCGAACTGCCGGACAGCGCCCTGGATACCGTGGCATAGGAGACTCCGGCAGCCCTGGCCACGTCCTTCAAAGTCACACTTTTCATCGCCCATCGTCCTTTTCGAAGCGGCTGCGGTGCAATCGGCCGCAAACGTTTCCAGCTGTTTTCTTCAGCCAGGTCCGAAACCGCTCTTTTACGTTTTTTCTATACAAAAGCATATATAATTTCTCTGTCAATGTCAACATCATTCTGCTTTTTTTGAACTATTGGTCATAAAACCGAAAAATGCTCTCACACTTTGGCATTTGCTATATTGACAAAGCGGGGCAGTTTAGCCTAAAATGAAGTTGTAAAGAGCGCAAACGTTTGCAAACTCTCCGGAAAGTGCTATCCCGGAACGCCCGTGCGGACCCCCCCAGGTCTGCAACCGGCAGCTCCTTCTTTCCGCGGCGGCACCTGCCATCCCCTCCGGAGACATCCTGCACACTCCTGCGCCGCGGCGGCCTGCCCGCCGGGGCGTGGGCTGCTCATGGAGCGCGGACCGGACTGCCGGGCTGGCGCCCAACAATTCAAAATAGGAGGAGACTGTCATGACACCCGATATCACGACCATCTTTTTTGACGTTGGCAATACCCTTCGTATCGTTCTGAAGGACCAGGCGTTCATCGACAAGGCGGAAGCGGACCTGATGGAGCTGATTCAGACCAAGGAGACCCACGACGAGCTCTTCGCCAAGCTGGAGGAGCGGTGGAAGGCCTACCGCAAGCTATCCAAGTCCACACTGCTGGACGCCTCCGAGGGCGAGCTGTGGACCCAGTACATGCTGCCGGACTACGACACCAATATGATCTTCGCCAACGCGCCCCGGCTGACCCGCCTGTGGCGGGATCACGATGGCCGCCGGGTGGCCCGGCCCGACGCCGTGGCGACCCTGAAGGAGCTGTGCGCCAGAGGCTACACCCTGGGCATCATCGCCAACACCGTCACCGAGACCGAGATCCCCGACTGGATGGCCGCCGACGGCGTGGCCCAGTGCTTCAAAACCACCATCCTCTCCTCCAAGGTCCGCCTGCGCAAGCCGGATCCGGCCATCTATCACCTGGCCTGCCGCTGCATCGGCTCCCCTGAGGCCCAGTGCGCCTATGTGGGCGATAACCCGGTCCGTGACGTGGAAGGCACCCAGGCCGCGGGCTTCGCCATGATGATCCGCATCGATGAGCCGGATACTCTGAACATGGAGAAGGCCACCGGTAAGGAGTTCACCCCCGACCATGTGATCACCAGTCTGAGCCAGCTGCTGGATATCTTTCCTGCCAGAAATTGAGGAGGCGTCCTGATATGGAACTGAAGAAGCGTTACAAGGCGGTATTTTTTGACCTGGGCGGCACGCTGCGCATCGCCCTCAACGACGAGCCCTACATGCGCCACGCCCGCCGCAAAATGGCGGAGATCGCCGGCACGGACCTGCCCTATGAGGATTTCTACCAGCTGGTGGAGGAGCGCTACGAGCCCTACCGCAAGTGGGCGCTGGGCGAATTCAAGGAGTCCGGCGACGAGGAGCTGTGGTGCAAGTGGCTGCTTCCGGACTATGACCCGGTCCGCATCGCCCAGGTCTGTCACGAGCTGTCCTTTCAGTACCGGCAGACCAAGGGCCGCCGGGTGGTAGTGGACGGCGGTGAGGAGGTCCTCCGTACCCTCCATGAGCGGGGTTACCGCCTGGGCATCATCTCCAACCTGATCGGCGAGAACGAGGTGCCCGACTGGCTGGAGGAGGACGGTCTGGACCAGTACTTCTCCAGCGTGGTTCTCTCCTCCGTGTGCCATCTGCGCAAGCCGGGCGCCGAGATCTACCGCATCGCTTCCCGGGAGCTGGGCGTGGATCTGGCGGACTGCGTGTCCGTGGCCGACAATGTCAAGCGGGACCTGACCGGTGCCGTGGAGGCCGGTGTGGGCTGCAACATCATCTTCCGCTCGCCCGAGAAGAAGCATCCGGTGGATGTCGGCGGACCCGTCCGCCCCGACGCGGTGATCTCCGATTTCCGGGAGATCCTGGATCTTCTGCCCGCCTTGAACTGAGACGGTTCAGCCTGCCGAAACGCTTTTTCGGCAGGCTGAGCAAGCTTTCAGCGCTTCTTGGTTTCTGAAACCGCGATCTTTTGCCCCTCCCGCCGGAGGGAGCCCGGCCTGCCGCCCGCCGAAAAGGGACGGCATCAGCAAAGGAGGCTGGAGCTATGAATACTGATATCCGCTTCATCTTTTTCGACCTGGGCGGCACCTTCCGGGTCATCAAGGAGGACCCCGCCTATCTGGCCGCCGCCAAGACCAAAATCGCGGAGCTGTGCGGCGTGCAGGTAGAGGACCCCTGCGCCTGGTTCGATACCGTGATCGACAAGCGCTACGACAAGTACCGGGAGTGGGCCCTGAAATTCATGTGCGAGGCGCCGGAGGAGGTCCTTTGGACCCGCTGGCTGGCCTACGACTGCGACCGGGACCTGATCTTGAAAAACGCCGGGGAGCTGACCTATCAGTACCGCCAGACCAAGGGCATCCGCACCGTGGTGGACGGCGGCGCCGAGACCGTGAAGGAGCTGTGCGCCAGAGGCTACACCCTGGGCATCATCTCTGACCTGGTGGGCCGCCGGGAGGTGGACGAGTGGCTGGACGCCGACGGCCTGCGGCCCTACTTTAAGACCGTCCAGCAGTCCTCCATCACCTACGTCCGCAAGCCCGGGCCCGCCATCTACTACTATGCCATGGATGAGGTCCAGGCCCAGCCGGAAAACTGCTGCTACGTGGGCGACAACCTGAACCGGGACATCGTGGGCGCCAAGGCCTGCGCCTTCGGCATGACCGTGACGGTGCAGTACGACCCCAAGAAGCCCCTGAAGCTGACGGAGGAAAACATGCCCGACGTCAAGGTCTACACCTTCCCGCAGCTGCTGGACATCTTCCCCGCCCGGGGCCATGTGGCCGTCGACAAGCTGGTCCTTCCCACCGACGGGCAGTAAAGCCCTTTGACTTCACATCTATATCAAGGAGGTACACCCATGTCTCAGATCAACCATGGCGGCGCCCAGCTGGCGGAGGCCGTCAAGCGGGCATATGAACTGGGCCAGGACGACTATCATCTGGAGCCCATGGTCCTGACGGAGAACGGCGTCCCTGTGGGCCGCATCCAGGACAACGACGCTGTCATCTTCTGCTGCCGCCGGGGCGAGCGGGAGATCGAGTTGACGGAGATGTTCACCGACAAGGACTTCAGCGCCGTGGACATCCACAAGCTCAACAACCTGGATTTCTCCATTCTGACCCTGTATCACGACAAGTTCAAGGACCTGCCCATCGCCTTTGCGCCGGAGCACGTGGAAAAGCCCCTGGCCCAGGTCCTCTCCGAGGCCGGCAAGACCCAGCTTCACTGCGCCGAGTCCGAGAAGTTCGCCCATGTGACCTTCTTCTTCAACGGCGGCGAGAACAACCCCTTCCCCGGTGAGGACGACATCTGCATCCCCTCCCCCAAGGGCATCGACTTTGACCAGCAGCCGGAGCTGTCTCTGCCCAAGGTCACCGACACCCTGACCGACGCGCTGGGCAAGTATGACTTCATCGTCACCAACTTCGCCAACGGCGATGTCATCGGCCATACCCAGAATACCGCCGCTAAGCTGGAGGCCTGCGCCCATGTGAGCCGGGCCCTGGAAAAGGTGGTGGGCGACGCCCTGTCCAAGGGCTATGTGGTGGCCGTCACCGCCGACCACGGCAACATCGAAAAGCTCTACACCGCCGCGGGCAAGCCCGACGGCGCCCACACCACCAACCTGGTGGCCTTCGTTATGATGGACCCCGCCGATCCCACGCCCATCCAGCTGCGGGACGGCGCCCTCAGCGACGTGGCCCCCACGGTGCTGGACGTCATGGGCATCCCCCAGCCTGCTGTCATGACCGGCAAGTCCCTGGCGGAGGGCCGTGACTGGGGCAAGGACCGCAAGATGCTCCTCATCATCTGCGACGGCTGGGGCCTGGGCCCCGGCGACGAGGGCGACGCCATCCACATCTCCGACACACCCTACTGGGACAGCCTGCTGGCGGGTCAGTCCTGGTCCAAGCTGCACGCCTCCGGCGAGCACGTGGGCCTGGGCGCCGGAAAGGCCGGCAACTCCGAGGCGGGCCACTCCAACCTGGGCGCCGGCCGCTGCGTCATGCAGGACGACGTCCGCCTGGACGCCGCCGTCAAGGACGGCAGCTTCCAGCGCAACCCGGTGTTCCTGGAGGCCGTGGAGCACGTGAAGAAGAACCACTCCTCCCTGCACCTGCTGGCTTACCTCACCTACAAGTCCTCCCACGGCTGCATCGACTATCCCCTGTCCATCTGCGCCATGGCCAAGGAGCAGGGCCTGGAGCAGGTCTACTTCCACATCATCTTCGACGGCCGCTCCACGGAGCCCGGCTCCGCTCCCAAGCTGCTGGGCGAGCTGGACCAGAAGCTGGAGGAGATCGGCCTGGGCCTGGTGGTGGACGGCGCCGGCCGCGGCGTGGTCCTGGACCGGGACAAGAATTACGACAAGGTCAAGCGGGGCTACGACGCCATGGTGGACGGCACCGGCACGCAGTACGCATAATGAATGGATAGTTTCCTTCCCTTCCTGAACAGCAGAGCCCCGGAGGAGTTGCGGCTCCTCCGGGGCTCTGCTGTTCCCGTTTTTTCTCCGGACAGCGGAAAGCGGGAGCCGGCACTGCCGGCTCCCGCAGATCATTCAGATTCAAAGGCCGCCTGCTCGCATCAGGCCGGGCGGACACCCTCTCCCTGCTTGAGATCCCGCAGGATGGTATAGACCTCATAGATGTCCTGGATGGAATAGGTGGGCTTCACCGTGTCGGGGATGTCCGTATCCCGGGAAGCCGTCAGGAAGGAGTGGATGTGGAAGGTCATCCCAAAGCCCATGTTCTGGGGGCCGATCACATCCCGGGAGAAGGTGTCGCCCACATAGGCGCACTCCGCCGGGTCGGACTGGACCTGGTACAGGGAGACCTTGAAGATGTTGGGGTCAGGCTTACGGTAGCCGGTCACGGAGGAGAGGGTCACATCCTGGAAATACTCCCGGATACCGTATTCCTTCAGGATCTCGTAGACCTGATACAAGCTGGCGGTGTTGCTGATGACGCCCAGCTTCATGCCCAGGCCCTTCAATCCCTCCAGCATCTCCTTGACCCGGGGCCGCAGGCTCCGGTAATAGTGGGTCACTTCCCACATATGGGCCAGCTCCTCTGCGAAGGGCTGGACCGTCTCGAAATCCAGGCCGAAGTCCGTCAGCACATAATCGCCCCAGATCTCCTCCGGCTTCAGCTCCCGCTGAGAGGGATTGCGGTACGCGGCGTACCGGTTCCAGCCCTCGGTCAGCATCCGGAGAGCGGTGTCCTCGTCCACCCGGACGTCCACACCGTGGCTGCGCAGGATCCGGAGGACGCCCTGGGCCGCGGCCATCTTGCTCGCCGCGTCGGAGTAGATATCCTCCAGGGTCCCTCCCATATCAAACAATACGGTGTTGATCATTGTCTCACAGTCCTTTCGATTCTCCTGTTGTCAAGGATGGGCCTGCGCCGCTGATACCGGCGGTACAGCCACAGCGACAGTCCCCCTCCCAGGAGGATGGGTGCCGGTACGAACAGCCCAAAGAACTGCAGGAACAGCATTTGCGCCTGGAAATCTCCGCCCAGGATGATCAGCATAGCCACGAGACACGCAACAGCCAGTGCCGCCAGCCACAGGTAAGCAGACAGAAGCATCCGCTTTTCCGGGAGGAACCAGGCAAAACAACACACAGCCGTCCCCACCAGGGTAGGTACGGCCGCCTCCACGAAGTTAATCCATGCCGTAGGGGCCCCTTCCAGCATCGGATGAAGGAGGTTGATCAAGCTCACATAGGCTGCGGCGTAAATCACCACAAACACCATGCTCAGGCAGAAGGAATACAACAGCAGCGTACTTTTCACTTTGCCGTCCTTGGTGAACAGGAACGCACCCCAAAAGCGGTCTCCTCGCTCCTTCCAGACTCTGTTTCGCTCCTCCTGCCGCAGCTGTTCCAGTTTTCGATTCTGCACGGCGGTCGCCTCCTTCTATTGACTGTGCGGGGGCGGGCGTATCCCCGCCCCCGCAGTTTCCTTGGTCACACAGCAGCCGCCGTGGGACGAATTACATATTGGGATTCTGGTTCAGCCAGTAAGTCCACATGTCCTGGCAGTCGGCAAAGATGGAATAGATCGCGCCGAAGTCGTTTTCAATGGCACCCAGCTCATCCAGCTGAGCGGGGTTCTTGTCGTTGGTCATATCGTCACGGACGGGCCAGTTGCCTTCCTTCTGGAAGGGTTCATAACCGGCAGCAGTACCGTCAGCGCCGCCCAGGACGTAGCGGATGAACAGGCGGGCACCGGCAGGGTTGTCGCAGCCGGCGGCCACAAACAGGGACTCGCAGTTGAGCAGAGCAGTATAGGGAGTCAAGCCGATGCACCAAGCGATGTCGTAGCCGGACGCATCACGGTTCTCGATCTTGCCGGCGGAGGCCAGGGCCAGGGCGGGTTTGTCAGCGGTGGAGTTGTGAACGGCCAGGGCCAGCTCATCGCCGTCGTCGATGAAGGTCATCTTCAGCTGGCTGAACCGCCACATGTACTCCACGCCCGCGTTGTTCTCAGGCACCTCGAAGGCGAAATCAGAGGCGTCGTAGGTATACTCCAGAGGCTCGCCGTAGGTATCCTCATAGGCCTGCTCCATCTGGTCGGCGTTGACGATGAAGCTGGCAAACAGGGACAGGTACGCGGTCTCAGTGCCGATCTCCTTGCAGAAGATCTGATACTTCTGGCTGCCGTCGTCGTTCTTCTCAATGATGTTCCACCAGCTGGTAATGGGCTGGCCATCGGGGAACGCGGCGGTATTATAATACCAGAAGGACTGAGAGCTGTACAGAGGCAGGCTGTACTTCAGCAGGTCCTCATCGATATGAGAGCAGATATCGGTGGGATAGTAGGGCTCAAAGATACCGGTCTGATAGTGCTCATAGAACACGGCGCCGTTGACGTCCTTGGTCTGCAGCACGTCGGCGGTGATGTTGCCGCTGTCATGCTCCATCTCGGCCTTGCTCAGCACCTCGTCAGAGTCCAGGTCCATGACGTCCACGTCCAGACCGGGATAGTCCTCCAGGAAGGGCTCGACAACCTTCAGCATCTTGGAAGAGGTGGCATAAACGGTGATGGTGCCGCCCTCTTCCTGGGCCTTGGCGTAGAGCTCGTCGTCAGTCAAGTCGCTCCACTCGTCGTAAACAGGACCGAAATGCTCGGTATCTGTGGCAAAATCATAACCCAGGGTCAGCTCGGACGCCGCAGCATCCTCGCCGCCGTCGCCAGTACCGGCAGCAGTGTCGTTCCCTCCGCCGCAGGCAACCAGGCTCAGAACCATAGCCGCTGTCAGCAGAAACGCAAAGAGTTTCTTCATCTTCATCTCAATGTGCTCCTTTCGCATATTTGTTGTTGGGTGTCTGGCTGAAACTCGCGATCTATAAACTCGCGGTCACACCGCGCGCTTAATGAGACGGGTGGTTGCCTTGTTGTAAATGTTGATCTTGTCCTGGTCAATGATGGCCCAGACTTTCTGATCCAACTCGTAGTGAGCCTGGCCGATCTCCTTGGACAGGAATTCATCCTGTCCGGCCACCAGCGTAACGATGGTCTCGGAACCAGCGGGCTGGCTGGCGTAGACAGTGACGGGAATGGCGCCGTCCACCGGCTCCCGGGAGATGATGACCTGTTCAGGCCGGATAGCCAGCACGCAGTCGAACTCGCCGCTCTTGGGGAACTCCTCATTGGTCAGATCCTTACCCGGGAAGGTGTGGCCGCCCAGGTCGCTCTTGACCACCAGCTGGCCGTTCTTCATCTCGGCCTTGCCATCCAGCAGGTTGATGCGGGGGTTGCCGATGAAGTCGGCAGCCTCCAGGTCGATGGGGTTGTTGTACAGCTCCAGAGGCGTTGCCACCTGGTTCAGAGCGCCTTCCTTGAACAGGGCGATCTTGGTGGACATGGTCAGGGCCTCGACCTGGTCGTGGGTGACATAGATGATGGTGGTGCCCAGCTCCTTGTGCAGGCGCTGCAGCTCGGCGCGCATGTCCAGACGGAGCTTGGCGTCCAGGTTGGACAGAGGCTCATCCAGCAGCAGCAGCTTGGGGCTGGAGGCCACAGCGCGGGCGATGGCCACGCGCTGCTGCTGGCCGCCGGACAGCTCAGTGGGATAGCGGTCCTTGTACTGCTCGATCCGCATCATCTTCAGGGCGCTCATGACCCGCTTGTCGATTTCATCCTTGGCCATCTTCTGAATCTTCAGGCCGAAGGCGATGTTGTTGTAAACGGTCATGTGGGGCCACAGGGCGTAGGACTGGAACACCAGGTTCAGTCCACGCTTGCTGGGCTCGGCATAGTAGGCGTCATCGGCGTTGATCATCTCCACGCCGTCGATGGTCATGGTGCCGTTCTGGGGACGCTCCAGGCCGGACACCACGCGCAGCGTGGTGGTCTTGCCGCAGCCGGAGGGGCCCAGCAGGGTCATGAAGTCGCCGTCCTCAATGGTCAGGTTGATGTCCCGCAGAACGTGGTTATCGCCATAAAATTTATCAATATGCTTTAATTCAATACGACTCATATGGTTCGCCTTATCCTTTCTGTTCTGTCATAAAACGGTCAGGGTCCGGTTCCTGGGATCAGCCCCAGCTCTTGCCGATATCGGCGCCGAACCTGTTGGCGATGATGTAGCACACCAGGATGAACAGCAGCACAACCACGGAGATGGCGTCTGCCATCTGGTTGTAGCCATCCTGGGAATACGTGAAGGCCAGATAGGACATGGTCCGGGTGGTGGGAGTCATCATGATGATGATCAGGTCCAGCTCCTTGGCGATGGAGATGAAGGTCAGCATGAAGCCGGAGATGAAGCCGTTCTTCGCCAGCGGCACGATGATGGAGGCCATCCGCTTCCAGAAGCTGGCGCCGGCAATATCTGCCGCCTCTTCCAGCTCCACGCTGATGGTCAGCATGTTGGCCGTACCGGATTTACTGGCGAAGGGGAAGTGTTTGACCACCGAGGTCAGAACGATCAGGGTAAAGGTACCATACAGGGAGGGAATCAAGCCGCCCAGATGAGGCACGGAGAACATGGCGAAATACATGGTGGAGAATGCGATGCCGCTCATCAGGTAGGGCACAAACACCAGCTGCTCCGTCAGGTTGCCGTACCACTTGCCGCGGCCGCGGGAGCTGATATAGCCCAGGAACTGGCCGCAGATAGCGGTGATAATGGAGGCGATCAGGGTCAGGCGCACGGTGTTCCACAGGGCGTTGAGGAAGTCCTTGTTGCGGAAAATGCCCGGGGTGTTGGTATACTTCTCCGCCTGGTCCACGGTGCCGATCCAGTTGTAGAGGGTCAGGTTGTCGAGGCCATAGCCGTTGCCGGTGGTGATCTGGAAGGTCTCCATGATCAGCACGAACATGGGCATTACCATAGCCAGGAACAGGAACACAACCAGGAACGCCATCAGGGGCTTCTTGGCCTTGCCCAAGGGCATCAGAGTATGACGGCCGCCCTTGCCGCCCACGGTGGCATAGGACTTGCGGACACCCACCACTCTCTGGTTGGAGAAGATGATGGCCGCGGCCAGGCCCACCAGCACCAGGCTCATGGCATAGCCGACGCCCTGGGGACCCTGGTCGATGAACACGCGCATCTTGGTGGCCAGGGTGTAGAAGCCGATGCGGTTGCCCAGGTTGGCCGCAACACCGTATGTACCGATGGATTTGCTGATGGTCATGATCATGGCCGACAGGATGGAGGGCATGATCAGCGGCAGGGTGATGTGGCGCAGGATCTGGGGCTTGCTGGCACCCTGGATCTCACCCATCTCCTCCAGTTCGGAGTTGATGGAACGAAGGGCGCCGGAAACCATGATATAGGAAAATGCGTAATAGTGCATGGACATGCAGAGGATGATGGCAATGGGGCCGTAGGCCAGCCAGTCAGGGATGGGGAGTCCCATGCCGGCCAGGAACCCGTTGGCACCGGAGGTAGCGTTGCGGAACACAGCCAGCCAGCTCAGAGCCTTGGTCCAGGAGGGGATCATGTAGGGGATGATCACCAGCATGCTCAGGACCTTCTTGCCGGGGATGTCGGTGCGGACCATCAGCCACGCCAGCACGGAGCCCAGCGGCACAGAGATGACCACCACGCACGCACCGATCAGCAGCGAGTTGCGCAGGGGCTCCCACAGGACCGACTTGGACATGCTGCTGGCCAGCATATAGGTCCAATAATAGAGGGTGAAGTCGCCCACCTGAGCGCCTTCGATTCTTCGCCGCATAACTTCGGCCTGCGCCGCGGTGAAGGTGGTGGAGATCATGGTCAGCAGAGGAATGATGATCAGGCAGAACAAGATCACCAGACTCACCAGCACGACCATGTTGAACGGGTTTGTGACCACATTCAAGATCAGATTTTTCAGCCGCTTCTTTGTCAGCGGCTTACGGGGGAGGGCTTTCTTTGACACGATAACACCTCTTTCTGATAGCTGTCGGATTGCCGACCGGTTTTTTCTCCTTGCTTCTCTCACATCCATTTTCAAATTTTGCGTCCCCGTTTGCAGAAAAACCAATATTCGCAAACGTTTGCGCTCCTTCTACAACTATTATCAGTTCTTTTCAAGGATTTGTCAATTCGTATTTTTGCTATTTTGTTTACAAAATTTTTATGGATTTTAACAATTTTCATATAAAAAGCATAAATGAGTTCTACGCTTTTTATGCACTTTTTTTGAGTTCAATTTTCACTTCACTTGTAAATTTTGTCAAAATCGAATACGTTTTCGTGAAAAATTACGATGAAAACTGCGCTTTATACAGCTTTGCGTAAATTCCTCCCTGCTTCAGCAGCTGATCATGGGTCCCCTGCTCCGCCACGCGGCCGCCGTCCAGCACCAGGATCTGATCCGCCTTGCGGACCGTCACCAGCCGGTGGGCGATGACAAAGCAGGTTCTCCCCTGCCGCAGCCGCTCCAGCGCGGCGCGGATCTGCTCCTCCGTCTCCGTGTCCACGTCGGAGGTGGCCTCGTCCATAATGACCACATCGGCGTTGGAGAGGAAGCACCGGGCGATGGCCAGCAGCTGCCGCTGGCCCTTGGAGATGCCGGCACCCTCGTCGGTTAGGACGGTGTCGTAGCCGTCCGGCAGGGACATGAGAAACCGATGGATACAGGCGGCCTTGGCAGCCTCCACGATCTGCTCCCGGGTGGCGCCCGGCGTGCCGTAGGCGATGTTCTCGGCAATGGTGCCGCCGAAGAGCCAGGTGTCCTGGAGCACCATGGCCAGGCGGCGGCGCAGGCCGTCCCGGGCGTAGGATTCCAGCGGCCGGCCGTCCACGGTGATGTCGCCTCCCTGCCGCTGGTAGAATCGCAGCAGCAGCGACACCAGTGTGGTCTTGCCCGCCCCGGTGGTGCCCACCACCGCCACCATGCTGCCGGCAGGGACGTCGGCGGTGAAATCCCGCAGCACCGGCCGGTCCGGGTCGTAGCCGAACTCCACGTGCCGGAAGGAAATGGCTCCCTCCAGATGCGCCGGGTCCAGAGCCCCCGGCGGATCCGCCGGCTCCGGCTCCTGGTCCAGCAGGTCCAGCACCCGCTCCGCCGCCGCCACGGAGGCCTGGAGGTCGCTGAGCAGGTTGGCGGCCTCCCGGATGGGACCGGAGAACTTCCGGGAGTACAGCACAAAAGAAGTGAGGCTGCCGATGGAGATGCCCCCTCCGATGAACAGCAGTCCGCCGAACACACTGATGGCCGCCAGGGACAGGTTGTTGATGAAGTTGACGGAGGGGCCCAGGGAGGCGCTGGCACAGTCCGCCCGGTAGTAGGCCCGGGAGGCCTCGTCGTTGCGTTCCTCGAACTGGCGCAGGTCCTCGGCCTCCACGCCGTAGGTGCGGATGGCCCGCTGGCGGCCGATACGCTCCTCGGCAAAGCCGTTGAGCGCGCCCAGCTCCCTGGACCGCAGCCGGAACAGGGGGTGGATCCGCCGCATCTGGAGCCGGGTCAGCACTGCGGACAGCGGCACCGTCACGAAGAACACCACCGCCAGCCGGGGCGAGAGCACCAGAAGCATCACAAAGGACCCAGCCACCGTCAGCAGGCTGGTGCAGATCTGCAAAAGGTCTGTGGAGAGGGTGGCGTTGACCGTGTCTACATCGTAGCAGATGCGGCTGATGAGATCCCCGGCGGGATGGGTGTCGAAATACTGGACCGGCAGCTCGCTCATCCGGTGGAAGGCGGCCTTGCGCAGGTCGTAGGACACGGCCTGGCCCACCTGGATCAGCTTGGCGGAGACCAGATAGTTCAGCCCCGCCGCCAGGGCGCAGCAGACCAGCATCCCGGCGCAGTTGCGCAGCACAGTGGGAAAGTCCACGCCTCCCGGCTCCGTACCCACGGCGTCCAGCGCCCAGCCGGACAGCAGCGGCACCGTCAGCGTCAGCAGGTTGGCGCACACCATCAGCACCGTGATGCCCGCAAGGGTCAGAAGGTAGGGGCGCAGAAAGCGGCCCAGCCGCAGCAGCAGATGCTTTTTCATACCGCTCCCTCCCCCATCTGCAGCTCCGCCATCTGGCGGTAGCGCGCGCAGGTCTCCAGCAGCTCACGGTGGCTGCCCTGGGCATCGATGCGTCCGCTCTCCAGCACCAGGATGCGGTCCGCCTCCCGGACGGAGGAGACCCGCTCGGAGATCACCACCAGCGTCACGCCCGGCAGGTCCCGGCGCAGCGCCGCCCGCAGGGCCGCCGCCGTCCGGTAGTCCAGGGCGCTGTCGGCGCTGTCCAGAATCAGAATCTCCGGATCACCCGCCAGGGCCCGGGCAATCAGCAGCCGCTGCCGCTGGCCGCCGGAGAGGTTGGCGCCCCGCAGGTCCACGCGGGTGTCCAGCCCCTGGGGCAGCGTCTCGATGAACTCCCAGGCCTGGGCGGTGCGGGCCGCGGCCTCCACCGCCTCCCGGCTGAGGCCCCGCAGGAAGGAGATGTTCTCATACACGCTGCCGGCGATCAGGGTGTCCCCCTGGAACACCACGGCGAAGCGCGTCTGCAATTCCCGGCGTTCCTGGGTCCGGACATCCTTTCCGCCGACCCAGACCACGCCGCCGTCGGCGTCGTACAGCCGCAGCAGCAGAGAGATCAGGGTGGTCTTGCCGCTGCCGGTGGGCCCCAGGATGCCCAGCATCTGTCCCTTCTCCAGGGTGAAGGACGCCTGCTCCAGGTCCGGCTCCACGCCCAGGTAGGAGAAGGTGGCGTTCTCCATGCCCAGGATGCCGGGCCGCACCTCCTCCGCCTCCGCAGGCTCCACCGTCTGTTCCAGAGGGGCCTGGAGGATCTCCCGGATGCGGCGGGCGGAGGCGGCGCCCTTGCTGATGCGCACAAAGACCTTGGCGATGCCCAGCGTGGCGCTCTGGATCAGAGTGAAATAGGTCAAAAAGGCCACGATCTGGCCCCGCTGCATCCGTCCGGCGTCCACCCACAAAGCGCCCACCAGCACCACCAGCGTCAGTCCCGTATTCAGCAGGAAGTCCGTGATGGGATTGGTCATGGCCATGACCCAGCCCGCCTGCTCCTCCGCCCGGCGGGAGGCATGGTTGGCGGTCTCGAACCGCTCCCGCTCCCGGCCCTGGCAGGCCAGGGCCTTGATGACCCGGACGCCGGAGGCATTCTCCCGCAGGATGCGGACCACCGTGTCCACCGCCTGCTGGGCCTGGGTGTAGAAGGGGATGCCCCGGCGGGTCACCAGGGTGATGGTCAGGAAGGTCAGCAGGCTTACCGCCAGCTGGACCAGGGCCAGCACCGGCTGCTGGAGGAAGGTCAGCACCAGTCCGCCCAGCACCAGCATGGGCGCCCGGATGCCGCCCCGCTGGACCTTGTCGAACATCTGGTGGACGTTGTAGGTGTCGTTGGTCAGCCGGGACACCATGGAGGAGGCGGAGAACCGGTCCATCTGGGCGCAGGAAAGGGCCTGTACCCGGTGGTACAGATCCCGGCGCAGCTCCCGGGTCACCTCCATGGAGACCCAGGCGGCCATGCGGTTGGCGGTGATGTTGCAGGCGGCGGCAGCAAAGGCCAGCACGCCCATCAGAGCGCCGGTCCGCCAGATGGCCGGCAGATCCCGGGCAGGCACCAGGTCATCGATGACCGCGGCCAGCAGCAGCGGCAGCACCAGCTCTAAGATCGCGGCGGTGAACTTGATGGTGACCCCCACGGCCACCCGGCCCGTATAGGGCTTCAGATACCCCAAAACCACTTTCACGGCAGCATCCCATTCTTTCTCAAACGTTTACGCCATTTTATATAAGCATACCATACAGCATCCGGAAATCAATTCGCATTTTGTTGCAAATCACAAGGAAACTTTTGGAGCGTCTTTCTCCGGGGGACGGCGCAAAAAGGCGGCCCGGCACAAGCCAAGGCCGCCTTCTGGGTTGTTTTCCGCCTATGGCAGGCGGACGGTCAGCGGGTCCGTCTCCTCCATCCAACAGCTGTTTTCCCGGTCCTGGCTGAGGGTGTAAGTGCCCAGATATTCCAGTCCATCCCCGCCGTACAGCGCCAGGAAGCTGGCGCAGCTCCAGCCGATCTGCCCAGCGAGGGCCAGACGCTCCCCGTCGTAGTCCATGGTGGTCTCTCCGTAAGTGAAGTCGAGCCCCGCCTCCTGCAGCTGCCGGAAGCTGCCCTCCAGGTCCGGCCGGAAGGTCTGGTCCGCCGTCTCCACCACCCGGAAGCGGTCTCCCGCCTTCACCACCAGGTAGTCCTCCCGGATCCAGACCCGGTCCGGTCCCGTCTCCGCCCCCTCCAGCACCGGAAAATCCGCCAGGACGGCGCCCGTCCCGTCCAGCACCGTCAGGGTCAGGGTGCCCTCCTGCCGGCTGAAGAGGAACAGTTCGCCCTCCTCGCCGCCCCAGAGGCTGACCTGGGCGGCGGCCGCCGGGTCCACGGGGCAGACCCGGACCGGGTCGCCCAGCCGGACCACATAGGTGTCCTTCCCATAGTCCTCTCCGGCGCTCTCCAGTTCCACGGGCAGGAAATAGACCCCGTAGCCCAGGGGGAACAAACTGGTGTCCAGAGGCGTCTCTCCCTGGCTTCCGCTGAGGAGGAAGTAGACGCCGCCCTCCCGGACCACGGAGAATGTGGTGAGGTCGGGGAGCTGTTCGAAGCCAGCGCTGCCGCAGCTCTGTACGTTCCCCTTGGCGTCCTTGCCAATGCTGATCGTCAGCAGGGCATCCTCCGGCACCGGAATGGGAAAGTACGTCCGCATCAGCTCCTGGAGCTGCTGCTCCGGCCACTCGGCCCCCTCCTCGATCACGAAGCTGTACGACTCCGCCGCCGGCAGAAGATCGACGATGCTGTCCTGTAGAAAGAGGGGATACGTCTCGTAGTAGTCCCGCAGATGCACGGTCTCCGTGTAGTCCGTGGTCCCGGCGGGACAGCGGGAGGCCACGTCGTTGAACGGCTTCTCCATCCCGGTCTGGTCCTCGGCCTCGTCATCCCGGCCCGTCGGGCCGAAATTGCCCCAGATGTCCAGATAGATCCCGTCCGGCTGCCGGAGGCTCTCAGGCAGCCGCTCCCGGTAGCTGAAGGTGTACGCCGTGTCACTGACGGTCTCCGCGCCGGCGGTGATCTTCGTCTCCCAGAACAGGTGCCGGTCCAGGGTGGTCCGCATCTCCAGCGTCACGCCCTCTGCCCGGGCGGGGTCCCCCGCAAGCACCTGCCGCTCCGCCGTCACCGCCTCCCGCCGGGCGTAAACGGCTCCGTGGGCCCAGGCGGTGACGCCCACGGACAGGGCCGCCAGCACCGCCAGTATACAAAATCGGATCCGCATGGCTGCCTCCCTCACTCCGTCAGGTCCGACAGGGCACGGCTCACCCGGTCGGGCCGGTAGTGGTACGTCTCCTTCACATAGGTCATCAGGTCCCGGCCGGAGTCCTCCAGGGCCTCCATGCTGGTGTCCCCCACGATCTTCCCCCGGCGGATCAGCACCGCCCGGCCGATGAAGTTCTGGACCTCCTCCAGCAGGTGGGTGGAGAGGATCACCGTCTCCGTGGGCTCCAGGATGCCCAACAGCACCTTGTAGAAGTCCTCCCGGTTGAACACGTCGTTTCCGGCGAAGGGCTCGTCCATGAGGATGTAGTCGGCCCCCTGGCTCAGGGCCAGAATGACCTCGAACTGGTTCTTCTGGCCGGTGGAGAAGTGCCGCAGGAGCTTGCCGGACGGCAGCTCGAAAAACTCCATCAGCGCCCGGAACCGCTTGTCCCGGAAGGCCGGGAAGTGCGCCTGATAGAATACCCGGTGGTTCTCCGCGGTCAGCCCGGGGAAAAAGGAGTGCTCGCAGGTGGCAAAGGACAGCCGGGCGATGTTCTTCCCGGTGATGGGTTCGCCGTCCAGGGTGACAGTCCCCCGATGGCGCAGCAGGCCCAGAATGCACTTGAGCAGGGTGGTCTTGCCGGCGCCGTTCTCTCCGAACAGTCCCACGATCTCCCCCTGGGGGATAGTCAGGGACACGCCGTCCAGGGCCCGCTTGGCGCCGTAGCTTTTGACGACTTCCTTCAATTCGATCATAGCACCCTCCAAATCTCCGCCCATTGCCCCGGGACGACGCACGCCGCCGGGGTGAACAGCATATAGGCCCCATAGAACAGCGCCAGAGACCCCGCCAGCAGCACCGCTGTGGCAGCGACTGTGGCCGCCGGGATGGCCAGGCACCGGCGGTGGTACTCCCACCGGTCCGGCAGCCGCCGCATCAGGTACACCGGCCGGCTCCCCTCCCGGTAGTGGTCCGCGTAATGGCGGGCCGCCGTGACCGCCGCCAAGCCGATCTGTATCCAAAAGACCAGGGGGATAACGCCGATGATCTCACGGAGATCCTGCATCTTCACCCCGGTCCGCAGGACCCGGGCACCGTTTTCCCAGAGGAACAGCCGCTCCCAGGCGCTCATATAGCGGATCGCAAACAGGATCCACGCCAGCAGCGTGACCATAGCCAGACAACCAAGGGCATTCACAGCCTCTCCCCGGGCGTCCCGTCCCGGCGGCGCCCAGTTTCTCCAGTCAATCCTCGCCACGGCGCACCTCCTTCCACACCGGCACCAGCGCTCCCAGGGCAACGGCCAGCGCCACCAGACCCAGTACCAGTCCCCCGCTCTCACTGCCGATCCCGGAGGGGAAGGTGATCGCCGCCAGGGCGGCGACGCCGTACAGGGCCCATCCCCAGCCGCTCCGGCGGCCCCAGAAGGACCACATGGAGCAGCACAGGCCCAGAGACAGGGCGTACATCCCGTTGCGGACGTAAAGGCCCCAGTCCTCCAGGGGCAGCAGGGCGTGGAACAGCGGGTCGGCGTAGGCGGCCAGAAACAGGGACTGGGGGCCGGCCGTGCCGCTGCCTGCCGCCAGATACCACCGGCTCACCGCCAACAGGCAGACCAGCTGGAACCCCATCAGGACCAGAAAGGCCAGGGCGTAACAAAGACCCCACAGCACCACCACGGTCAGCTCCCCCACCCGCAGCCGCTCCAGCGTGTACCGGCAGCGGACGCCGCCCAGCAGATCGCTGCCCCAGAGGCAGCAGATCACCGCCAGGGCCAGCAGCGCCGCCCGGAAAGCGTAGGACAGGCAGCTGCCTTGCAGCAGGTTGCTCAGGCAGGCGGCAGGCAGACCCCGCAGCGCCACCAGTACCGCCTCCGACGCTGCCAGGACCGCCAGCAGCGCCAGCAGCTTTCCGCACACGCCCCGGGCGCCCAGCAGCATCACCGACCAATACCGTCTCATGGTTCCGCCTCCTCTCCTGTCTCCGGCGCGTCCCACAGCCGCCGAATCTCCGCCAGGGCCTCCTCACGGGAGACCCCCATCTGCCGCATGGCCCGGACCAGGGTCCCGGCCTCCTCCGCCAGCAGTTCCCGGCGGACCCGCTCCACGGTCTCTCCGTCTGCCGTCACCAGGCTCTTGGCGCCGGTGTGGGAGGCGATGATCCCCTCCTCCTCCAGGATCCGGTAGGCCTTCTGGACGGTGTTGGGGTTCACCCCCAGCAGGGCCGACAGCGTGCGGCGGGAAGGCAGTTCGTCCCCGAAGCGGATGGTGCCCGCCGCCAGTCCCCGCTGGATGTGGCGGATGATCTGCCGGTACAGAGGACTGCCCTCCACCGGCACGAAGCCGTCAAAGATCACGCTGTCTCACCGCCCTTTTCAAAACCGTATTATTTAAGTAGTACACTTTCTAACTGTATTATAGCAATGATACGGTTTGCTGTCAACCAAACAAACTGCCCCGGATCGCTTTTTTCCGGCGGTCCGGGGCGCAAAAAAACACCGTGCCAAACGGCACGGTGTTTTTTCGGTTCTTAGTAGAAGCGCTTCTTGTTCTTGCGAGCGGCCTCAGACTTCTTCCGGCGCTTGACGCTGGGGCTCTCATAGTGCTCTCTCTTACGGACCTCAGCAATCACGCCAGCCTTGGCGCAGCTGCGCTTGAAACGCTTGAGCGCGCTGTCGATGGACTCGTTTTCCCGCACGTGGATCTCAGACATCTATATTTCCCTCCCTCCGAGGTATCCGGCTCAATCCAGGATACTTTAAGGGCCATAAACTATGGCTTTAACAAAGCTATTATACGGACCTTGCCGGCCGTTGTCAAGGGATTTTGTTGAAAATTTGCGGAATCCCCGTGTCCGTCCGCCCGCGGCTCTTTACTGGGGCTTGACGATCAGGTTCACCAGACGGTCCTTGACCAGGATGGTCTTGACGATCTTCATGCCCTCGGTGGCCTTCTGGACCTTCTCCACAGCCATGGCGGCGGCCACCACGGCGGCCTCGTCGCTGCCGGCGGGCATGGTGATGGTGCCCTTGAGCTTGCCGTTGACCTGGACGGCCATGTCCACGGTAGAGGCCACGGTCTTGCTCTCGTCATAGACGGGCCACTGGGCCTGGCAGCACATCTTGCCGGTCTGGCTGGCAAAGCCCAGCATCTCCCACAGCTCCTCGGTAATGTGGGGGGCGAAGGGGTTGAGCAGCAGCAGCAGATACTTCACATCGCCCCGGGTGCAGCCGTTGGCTCCCAGCTCGTTGACCATGGTCATCATGGCGGCGATGGCGGTGTTCATCTTCAGGGAGTCGATGTCCTCGGTGACCTTCTTGATGGTCTTGTGGATGATGGCCTCGTTGGCGGGAGTGACGTCGTAGCTGTCGGAGGCGGCCTCTGCCAGGTTCCACACGCGGTCCAGGAAGCGCTTGGAGCCCTTCACCGCGTCGTTGGACCAGGTGGCGGCCTTCTCGAAGTCGCCGATGAACATGATATACAGGCGCATGGTGTCGGCACCGTACTGGTCCACGATGTCGTTGGGGTTGACCACGTTGCCGCGGGACTTGGACATCTTCTCACCGCCCTCGCCCAGGATCATACCGTGGCTGGTGCGCTTGGCATAGGGCTCCTTGGTGGGCACCACGCCGATGTCATAGAGGAACTTGTGCCAGAAGCGGCTGTACAGCAGGTGCAGCGTGGTGTGCTCCATGCCGCCGTTGTACCAGTCCACGGGAGACCAGTAGTCCAGAGCCTCCTTGCTGGCCAGAGCCTTGTCGTTGTGGGGGTCCATATACCGCAGGAAGTACCAGCTGGAGCCGGCCCACTGGGGCATGGTGTCGGTCTCCCGCTGGGCGGGGCCGCCGCACTGGGGGCAGGTGGTGTTGACCCAGTCGGTCATCTTGGACAGCGGAGACTCGCCGGTGTCGGTGACCTCGTAGGAGTCCACCTCCGGCAGCAGCAGGGGCAGCTGATCCTCCGGCAGGGGCACCCAGCCGCACTTGGGGCAGTTCACCAGGGGGATGGGCTCGCCCCAGTAGCGCTGGCGGCTGAACACCCAGTCGCGCAGCTTGAAGTTGGTCTTGGGATGGCCGATGCCCTGCTCCGTGACCCACTTCTTCATGGCGGGGATGGCCTCCTTGACGGTCATGCCATCCAGGAAGCCGGAGTTGACCATGATGCCGGTGTCGTCCTTGAGGGTGAAGGCCTCCTTGGTGATGTCGCCGCCCTTGACCACCTCGATGATGGGCAGGCCGAACTTGGTGGCGAACTCCCAGTCGCGCTGGTCGTGGCCGGGCACGCCCATGACGATGCCGGTGCCGTAGCCCATAAGGACGTAGTCGGAGACGAACAGGGGCACCTGCTTGCCGCTGGCGGGGTTGACGGCCTCGATGCCCTCCAGGCGGACGCCGGTCTTTTCCTTGTTCAGCTCCCCGCGCTCAAAGTCGGACTTGTGGGCGGCCTCGTCGATATAGGCGGACACGGCATCCCAGTTCTTGATCTGGTCCTTCCACTGCTGGAGGTAGGGATGCTCCGGGGAGATGACCATGTAGGTCACGCCGAAGAGCGTATCGCAGCGGGTGGTGTAGACGGTCAGCTTGTCGCCGTTGGTGGCGGTGAAGTCCACCTCAGTGCCCTCGGACCGGCCGATCCAGTTGCGCTGCTGGATCTTGACGCGGTTGATGAAGTCCACGTCGTCCAGGTCGTCGATCAGGCGGTCGGCGTACTTGGTGATGGCCAGCATCCACTGGCTCTTCTCCTTGCGGATGACCTCGCCGCCGCAGCGCTCGCACACGCCCTCCACCACTTCCTCGTTGGCCAGGACGATCTTGCAGCTGGTGCACCAGTTGACGGGCATGGAGGCCTTGTAGGCCAGGCCCTTCTTGAACATCTGCAGGAAGATCCACTGGGTCCACTTGTAGTAGTCGGGATCGGTGGTGTTGACGGTCCGGTCCCAGTCGAAGGAGTAGCCCAGCATATGCAGCTGCTTTTCAAAGTTCTCCACGTTGTCGTGGGTCACCTTGGCGGGGTGGATGTGGTGCTGGACGGCATAGTTCTCCGTAGGCAGACCGAAGGCGTCATAGCCGATGGGGAACAGGACGTTGTAGCCCTGCATCCGCTTTTTCCGGCAGATGATGTCCATGGCCGTGAAGGGCCGGGCATGGCCCACGTGGAGGCCCTGGCCGGAGGGGTAGGGGAACTCGATCAGGCCGAAGAACTTCTCCCGGGTGGTGTCCCCGGTAACAGCGGTGAAGGGCTTCTCCTCCAGCCACTTCTGCTGCCACTTTTTCTCAATGGCGGTAAAATCGTACTTCATATACTCTCTCCTCATTCCTGTGAATGGTTTTTGCGGTGTGGGCAAAAAAACACGCCCCTGACCGCACTTGGTCAGGGGCGTCGAAACGCGATACCACCCTGCTTCAGCCGTCTGTTGCCAGACGGCCCTCGGTGGCCCATAGGGCCTGGGCTGTAACGGGCCCGCCGTCCCGCCCTACTTCCCGTTCAGGCAGGCAACTCCGGGAGCAGTCATCCACGGAACTCCCCCACCGGCTCGCAGCGTCCGCCGGCTCTCTGGAGGCGGGAAATTCCGTCTTTCTTCCCTTCAAAGTCGTTAACGCATCCATTTTATGAGGCTTTTTCCGTTTTGTCAAGTGGGACCTTGGAAACTCCCCTTCTTTCACCCGATCTCCCGCAGCAGCTCCTCCGCCGGGATGCCGAAGAGCTTGGCCAGGGCCAGCAGATTGGAGGTGCTGGGGTCCGCCGCGCCGGTCTCCCACTTGCTGACCGCCTGGCGGCTGACGCCCAGGGCCTCCGCCACGAATTCCTGAGTCATGTTCCGCTCCATCCGGTGCTTTTTCAGCGCCTCTCCCAGGGAGCGGCAGGCCGCCTCCTTTTCCCGGCGGACGCCGCCGGAGCGGATATACTTGCGCAGGGCCCGGATCACCAGGGACAGCAGCCAGATCCAGAGGGACAGGAGCCCCAGCCCCACCGCCGCAAAGAGTATCGTATTCGCCATATCTGTGAACCTCCTTTTGAAGTTGGCCCCATCCTACCGGAAGCGGGCGGTTGCCTCCACCAGCTATGGCGCAACTTTCAGTCGCTCCGCGCAAAATACGCCCTCGTGGCCGCCTTTTCAGTCAAAAGCGCCCCGGCTCACCGCCGGGGCGCCTGCTTTTCAGTCGGGGGTCAGCACGCCGCTCAAATCCACCGGCTTGCCGTCGTGCCACAGCCGTTCCAGGGAGTAGAACTCCCGGGCCTCAGGGGAGAACACGTGGACCACCACGCAGCCGTAGTCCAGCAGGACCCAGGTGCCGTCCCGGTAACCCTCCCGGCGCAGGGGATCCTCTCCCGCCTGCTCCTTCAACGTCTTTTCCACCGCGTCGCACAGAGCGTTGATCTGGGTGTTGGAGGAACCGGTGGCGATAACGAAAAAGTCCGCCAGGGTGGTCTGCTCTGTAATTTCAATGGCACTGATCTCCTTGCCCTTCTTCTCGTCCAGGGCTTTCGCAGCCAAAATGGCCAGTTCTCTCGGTGTCATGGGCTTCTTCCTTTCTATACTTTCAACCGTTATGCCGCCGGTGGCGGCCCGATGATGGAAAATCCACCGTCAGATGTGCCGGGGTCCGCCGTGGTGCCGTCTGTTCCGGGGCCTGCGGCGGTCTCACCGTCCGCGCCGGGCACCGCATCCGTGCCGTCTCCGGTTCCGAGATCCGCAGTCGTCCCGTCCTCCGGATATACCATCTCCGGCGGGAGGGGTTCCCCTGTCACCGGGTCCAGAGGCCAGTTGCCCGTCTCAGGGCCGGTGCTCTCTCCGGAGCCAGGCGTGGTTCCTCCGGTGCCGGGGTCTGTAACGGTCCCCGTGCCGGAGCCATCAGAGGTGCCGCCGTTGACATTCCCGATGATCTCACCGGTCTCCGGATCCAGAAGGTTGCCGTTTTCATCCGTCACAGGCTCCTCTGGCTTTTCCTCCTCTTTCGGCTCCCAGAGGGACTTCCAGTAGGCCGTGGTGTTGGTGGCCTGGCTGTCTTCCACGTGGCCGGTAGAGGAACTGACAGAGCCGTTGGAATTCACCGTCATGATGTCCAGATCGCTCTTGGTGAATACCTCCACATAGGGGCTGAGCTCATTATTGACCAGTTCCAGCAGCTCGTTGGGGTAGGGCGTCACATAGGATTGGACGGAATACTTACCCAGCATTTTGCTGACGGAACGGCTGTACGCGTAAGCGTTGTAGTTGCCGGGCATGGTGACGAAGTTCACGTTCTCTACCTTCAGCCCGCCCTGAATGGCCGCCTTGGCAAACCAGAAGATGTTCTGGAGGCTCAGATCTGTGGTGACGTTCTTCTGGAACACCTCCACCAGCTGGTTGATCTTGGTGATATTCTCCAGCTTCAAAAGCTGCTCCAGCACCGCCTTCAAAAACGCCTGCTGGGTGCCGATGCGGCCGATGTCGCCGTCTTTGTAGCCGTTGGCGCCGTCCCGGAAACGGACCACGCCCATGGCCTGTTCTCCGTCCAGCAGCTGATAGCCCTTTTTGAGATGGATGGACAGATCCTGATAGGGGTCCTCGTAGTCCATGTTCCGGGGCACGTCGAACCACACGCCGCCCATGGCGTCCACGATCTCGCCCACGGCCTCCCACTCCACGATCACCTGGAAGTCCGGCTCAAAGCCCACCAGCTGGGAGATCTCCTTATAGAGGTACTGAATGCCCCGGTCTCCCCCGCCGTAATAATTATAGACAGAGTTGATCTTCTTGATGTCCCAGGGCACGTTGACCATGGTGTCCCGGGGGATGGACATGACCGTGGCTTTCTGATTGGTCACATCGTAGCTGGCCAGCAGCATGGTGTCGGTGTTTCCGCCGCCGCCGGTATCCCGGCCCAGGATCAGCACCGTGTAATAATCTTCACTCTTGCGCTCACCCTCGCTGCGGGGGCGGGTCCCCTCACCCCAGTCGATCTCCTCAACCTCCTCCGTCTCCCCGGTGTCCGGGTCCACGGTGACGGGAGGTTCCTTTTCCGCGCTGAGATCCGGCCGGACAAAGAGACTCTGCCAGGCAGCAACGCCCACCACACCCACGGCCAGCACCGCCGCCAAGGCGATCAGGAACTTTTGCTGTCGGGTGAGCCGGCCGGGCTTTTTGGGTTTAGGTTCCTTGGGGGGCTTATCCTGCTTGCCGGAAGCCAGTCGCTTTCCGGGCTGCCGGCCGGGGTCGCCATCTTTTTGCATGGGCGCCGCCTCCTTTTCTCTCTATTATGCCGCGGGTGCGGGGTCGATGATCACAAATCCACTGTCTCCGGTACCGGGATCGGTGGTGGTCCCGCCGGCACCGGGATCCGTCGTAGTCCCGCCGGTGCCGGGATCCGTCGTGCTCCCGCCGGTGCCCGGGTCTGTGGCAGTCCCACCGGTGCCGGGATCCGTCGTGCTCCCGCCGGTGCCGGGGTCCGTGGTAGTCCCGCCGGTGCCGGGATCCGTCGTCGTGCCGCCGGTGCCCGGGTCCGTGGTGGTCCCGCCGGCACCGGGATCCGTCGTCGTGCCGCCGGTGCCCGGGTCCGTGGTGGTCCCGTCATTGACATTTCCAATGATCTCTCCGGTCTCGGGATCCAGGATGTTGCCGTTTTCGTCGGTCACCGGCTGGTTCTCCTCCGGCTTCGCAGTGGTGGATCCGCCGCCGCTGCCGCTGGAGGTAACCGGCGGAGAGGCCGCCTTACTGTCCTCCACATAGCCGGTGGAGGAACTGACGGACCCATCGGAATTCACCGACATGATGTCCAGGTCGCTGAGGGTAAACTGCTCCACATAGGGGCTGAGCTCATTGTTGACCAGATCCAGCAGCTCATTGGCAATGGGAGTCACGTAAGACTGGTAGCTGTGGTAGCTGCGGCTCCAGCAGGAGACATTCTTATTGGGCATGGTGACGAAGTTCACATTGTCGATGCTCAGGCCGCCGAACACCGCCGCCTGGGCAAACCACAGGATATTCTGGAAGCTCAGGTCTGTCTCCACGTTATCCTGGAACACCTTGATGAACTCGTTGATCTTGGTGACATTTTTCACCTTCAGGAGCTGCTCCACCATGGCCTGGAGGAACGCCTGCTGGGTCTTGATGCGGCCCAGGTCCCCGTCGGGATACCCGTAGCGCAGGTCGTTGTCGTGCCGGTAGCGCAGCACACCCATGGCGCCTTCGCCGTCCAGCAGCTGATAGCCCTTTTCAATATGGATGGACAGGTCCTGATAGGGGTCGTCGTAGTTCATGTTCCGGGGCACGTCGAACCACACACCGCCCATGGCATCCACGATCTCTCCCACGGCCTCCCACTCGATGACCACCTGATAATCAGGCTCAAAGCCCACCAGCTGGGAGATCTCCTTATAAAGGTACTGCAGTCCCTTGTCCCCGCCGCCGCCGTAGTTGTACACGGCGTTGATGCGCTTGATGTCATAGGGGATGTTGACCATGGTGTCCCGGGGGATGGACATGACCGTGGCCTTCTGGTTGGTCACATCGTAGCTGGCCAGCAGCATGGTGTCGGTATTTCCGCCGCCGCCGGTGTCCCGGCCCAAAATCAGGACCGTGTAGTAGTCCTCGCTCTTGCGCTCGCCGTCGCTGCGGGGACGGGTCCCCTCGCCCCAGTCGATCTCCTCCGTCTCCTCGCTGTCGGCGGAGGGCTTGGTGCTCAGATCCGGCCGGATGAACAGGCTCTTCCAGGCGGCCACGATGACCACCACCAGGGCCAGCACCACCGCCAGGGCAATCAGCAGCTTCTGCTGCCGGGTGAGGCGGCTGGGCTTTTTCGGCCGTTTTTCCTTGCTCTTTCTCCCACGGGGCTGCTTTCTTCCGCCCGCCAAATGCTTTCCAGTCTCTTTTTCCACAGTTTTGTCTATCCTTTCAATGCGTCCCGCGCCTCAATGGTGGCGTGGTGCACAGGGTTCCCCATTGCGTTCATCTCTCCGATGGTCATTTCCAGACCCATCAACAGGCCCGCATCCAGGTTTTTATAACACACAGCACGTAATTTGTCCACCCCCGGGAAATCCCGGGAGGGCTCGATATAGTCTGCCAGATACAGGATCTTTTCCAGCAGCGTCATGTTGGCATGGCCTGTTGTATGCCACAAAATGGCACTGTAAATCTCCTCGTCCACACCGAATACGTCCCGGGCGATGGCAGCGCCGGTCTTGGCGTGGAGCAGCTTCAGCGCCTTTTGCTCCAGTTCGTCCAGTTGGATGCCGTAGTGCCGGCACAGGGCCAGCTGTGCCTCCATGTCCAGCTTCTTGGTACAGTCGTGGAGCAGGGCGCCCACCCGGGCCTTCTCCACGTCCGCGCCGTATCGCTCCGCCAGGCGGATGGCCTCCTGCTCCGTGCCCAGCACATGGGGGATGCGCTTGTGCTTGAGGTAGCTCAGGGCCACGGGCCGCAGCTTGGACAGGGGCAGGTGCTTCAGGTCCGCCCCGGTGCCGTAGAGGCCCTCTCTTAAAATGTATCCATACACCGCAGGCGCCAGCAGATTGGCCCCCCGGTCCGCCGACAGCTGCTCCCGCAGCTCCGTGGAGGAGATGTCCACCACGCCGGGAATGGTCAGGGTGAAGATCCGGGCATCCGGGTAGGTCCGGTACAAATACTCCCGCTGGACGGAGAACAGCTCCTCCGTGTCCTCCTCCGTGCGGCCGAAGGCGGCGATGCCCGCCAGGGCGAAGATGGCCTCCGGCTCGTGCCAGGTCTGGAGGGTCAGGAACATGTCCGTCCCCATCAGCAGCCACAACTCCGCCTCCGGATACAGCTCCCTGATCTGGGACAGGGTGTCGGCGGTGTAGCTCTTCCCCTGGCGCCGCAGCTCCAGGTCCAGGACCTGCACCCGGTCCCCCAGGCCCAGCTGCTCCGCCGCCAGTCGGGTCATCTCCAGCCGCTGCTCCGCCGTGGGGCTCCCCGCGGGCAGAGCCTTGTGGGGCGGCAGTCCCGCAGGCACCAGCAGCAGCTTGTCCAGTTTCAGCAGTTCAAACACCGCCCGGGCCGCGGTCAAATGGCCCAGGTGGGGCGGGTTGAAGGTCCCGCCGTATACGCCGATCTTCACGCGCTCGTCTCCTTCACATTCCTCACTCCAGCATGCCGCTGCTCCGGGCTTTCAGAATCTCCTCCAGCAGTGCGCACAGAGAACCGGTATCGGTCTGATAGACCCAGCTTTCCGGCATGTTCAGCTCCAGCGTATGCGCCCCGCCCCAGACAGTCAGGGAAAAATACCCGCCATCAGGGCGCAGGAATCCGATCTCATAGTCCCGGTCCACCATACTGGGCCGCCGGGCGTCAAAGTCCCGGACGCCCTGCCCCGTCTCGTTGAGGCAGGTCAGCACTTGCTCCACCGCGGAGCGGTCCGTAATGGTATAGATCCCGTCATCCAGCGGCTGGACCCGGTATTCCATATACACCGCGGCGGAGGGTGGGATGGGAAAGGGGTCCGCCAGACTACCCGCCGCCATGAGTCCCATCAGAGCACAAAGCACCAGTGCCGCCACCGCCAGGGGTCGGCTGTTCCGCATACGGCCCCCTCCCCGCATTTTACGCCTGGAGCTTTTTCCGAGCCGGCTTCACCAGCTGGATGCGCTTTTCCTTGGGCTTGGAGTGGCTCTCCCGGTACAGCACGAACTTCGTACCGATCACCTGCACCACCTCGGAGCGGGTAGCCTGGGCCAGAGCCTCCGCGGCAGTGCGGGCATCGTATTCGATGTTGTTGTCCAGCACCTTCCCCTTCACCAGCTCCCGGGCCTCCAGGGCGTCGTCCGCCTGCTTGATGAGGTTTTCCCCAATGCCGTCCTTGCCGATGTGGAGGATGGTGTCGATGGAGTTAGCCAGGCCCCTCAGCTGGGCCCGCTGTTTGCTTGTCAGTTCCATGTGTGCTCCTTTATGCCGGGAAAACTCCGGCTGTTATTATATTTAGACGCTTATTTCTTCAAATAGGTTTCCAGTTTCGCGGAAAAATCCCGCAGGGCCCTGCCCCGGTGAGAGATGGCGCTCTTCTCCTCCGCCGTCAGCTGGCCGAAGGTCTTGCCCTTCTCCGGCACCAGGAACACCGGGTCGTAGCCGAAGCCCCCCTCGCCCAGAGGGGCAAAGGCGATGGCGCCGTCACAGCGGCCCTCCGCCGTCAGCGTCTTTCCGTCGGGGAAGGCGCAGGCGATGGCGCAGGCGAAGTGGGCCGCCCGGGTAGTCTGGCCCCGCAGGGAGTTGAGCAGCAGCATGTAGCGCCCCCGGTCGTCCAGGCCCTCTCCGCCGTAGCGGGCGGAGTAGACCCCGGGGCCGCCGTTCAGGGCGTCCACGCACAGTCCGGAGTCGTCGGCAATGGCGGGAAGGCCCGAGGCGGCACAGATGGCCTTGGCCTTGAGCATGGCGTTCTCGGCGAAGGTGGTGCCGGTCTCCTCCACCTCCACGGTGATCCCCATGTCGGCGGGGCTCACCACCTCCACCCCCAGGTGGGACAAAATATCGGACATCTCCCGGAGCTTGCCGGGGTTGTGGGTAGCCAGAATGAATTTCATCCGTTCTCTCCTTTCAGCGCCCGGCGCTGGAGCTCCAGCAGCTCCCGGTTGCCCTTGGCACACAGCCGCACCAGCTCCTGCTGCTCGGCAGGGGTGAAGGCACGGCCCTCGCCGGTGCCCTGGAGCTCGATGATCTCCCCAAACTCGTTCATGACGCAGTTGAGGTCCACCTGGGCCCGGCTGTCCTCGCTGTACTGGAGGTCCAGCATGGGCTGCTCGTCCACGATGCCGGCACTGACGCCGGTGACGAAGTGCCGGATAGGGCTGGAGGCCAGGATGCCCTCCTCCACCATCTTCCGGCAGGCCAGGCTGAGGGCGATGAAACCGCCGGTGACGGAGGCGGTGCGGGTGCCGCCGTCGCCCTGGAGCACGTCGCAGT
>OLGB01000864.1_pt1 | contig 39588 bp, 32 predicted proteins | sample 1605691 | NCBI WGS metagenome assembly OLGB01 (sample SAMEA3888925, study PRJEB22519) | human gut metagenome | biome: human gut; feature: human-associated habitat; material: faeces | place: Denmark | collected 2010
GCTGCGCAAAGTCCCAACGAAAATTTGCTCGTGTTCCGGTTTTTAGAGAACCCCAAAAGAGTTTTGATCATTTTAAGCGACGTTTTTCTTTTTTGTCATAAAGCTTTCAAAGCGGAAGTGCTTATCCATAAAATCACCGCAGATGCCAACGGCTTTTCCCATTGTGAAAGCGGCGGCAACAGTGCCGATGCCAAGCCCCTTGATATGACCGAGCGCAAAGAACGTCAGTGCAGCCGTAACAATAAGACAGCTTATGTCGAAAGTTATCTTGACCTTTGGATAGCCTATTTTAGTTATCTCGGAAAATTCCCTCGGGAAAAGGTCGGTCGGAGTTATCGGCAGACCGCAGCGGTTCGAGAGCGCTATCCCGATGCTGATAAGAACATAGCTCACGATGAACCAAACGATGCGCCAGCCAAGACTGCTCGGGAGAATGTTTATCCAAGCTTTGTGCAGGTCAAGCAGCTCGCCGAAAACAAATCCGACAACGAAGCTGAAAAGATAGGACGGAACAATCCTTTTCCGCATTATCATAAGGCTGAGAACGAGCAGACCTTGGAAAATATAAGTCCACGTGCCGAGCGTGAGCTTCGGGAAAACCTCCGAAAAGGCGTAAGGAACGCTTGAAATTGCGGAGATACCCGCATTGGAGTAGAGCATAAGCACAACGCCTAAGCTGTTTATCATCACGGCAACGATCAGCGCAAGCTCACCTCGGAAAAGCTTTTTTTCTGACATAATATAAGACCCCTTTTAGGAAAATGTTTGTTCAACATCAATTTTATCACTTTTATATTTATGTGGCAAATGAATATTTTCTATAGAACTATAGATTTTCTTAATAGTATGTGTTATAATCTATATATGATAGAAAATGCCATTATAGCTGAAAGGAAAAAGTATGAACTTAGACCATTTGAGATATTTTGTGAAGTTATCCGAACTGCGGCATTATACGCGCGCGGCGGAACAGCTCTGCATCTCACAGCCAAGCCTTAGTCACGCCATAAGCCAGCTTGAATCGGAGCTTGGCGTTCCGCTTTTTGAAAAATCGGGACGAAATACCGTCCTCACACGCTACGGCGAGGAGTTTTTGGAGTGCGCACAGCGTTCGCTCGGCATACTCGATGCAGGAATGGAGTCTTTGCAGCGTTCAGCAAAGGGTGAGGGCGTTGTAAGGCTCGGATTTCTGCGAACACTCGGCGTTGATTTTATACCGAAGCTGACTTCGGACTTCATTTCAGCCGACCCGAACAGCGGAGTTGAGTTCAGCTTTCACTCCGACCTTTCCTCGGGACTTATCGACGGACTTTTGCAGCATAAATTTGACCTCGTTTTCTGCTCCGAACCCGAAAAGTCGCTCGGACTGACCGCAACACCCGTCACTTCGCAAAAACTCGTGATGATAGTGCCGAACGGACACCCTCTCGCTGATAGGGAAAGCATCGACCTTGCCGAAACGCTCGAATATCCCGCGGTGTGGTTCGCCAAAGGCTCGGGACTTCGTAAAGTCGTTGACGGAATGTATGAGCAGGTCGGCGGCAAGCCGACTTCTATCGTCGAAACCGAGGAGGACGAGGTAATAGCAGGACTTGTCGCAGCAGGCTTCGGGATAGCAGTCGTCCCCGATATGGATATGCTCCATAAGCTCAATATCTCAGTGCTGGAAATAACCTCGCCGCCGTATCACCGTGATTTCTTTATGGTGCAGGACGACAGCGTGTTTATGTCGCCCGCAGCACAGCGTTTCAGAAGCTTCGTGCTTGGAAGAGCATCAACCAGAGATAAATAAATTAGGAAAAAGCTGATTAAAGCGAAGCGTTCGTTTTGCCATTTTGAGAAATGTACGAGTTTACGCCTTTAATGTCAATTTGACATAAACATTTTGAAAAATGGCAAAAACGTATTAATCAGCGTTTCCTTAGCACCTCATCTGCTTGCAGATTTTACGTTATCTTGCGCATAAATTTCTTGACATACGACGGTATGCCTGCGAAATTTCTATACAATCTGACTGCGCATCTGAGGCGCTATGTTTTTTAGAGGTGACCATATTTAATAAGACCAAATACATTATATAACACTGTTTTTTTAAGGTCAACAGTGGTTTTCCGAATATAAAATAACGCAGTTGACATAGCCTTTGAAAAGTGTTATACTATCGATGTATTGAAAAAAATAGGATTTTTGACCTTTCAGGAGTGTGATCGGTTTTGAATATAATTATTGTCGGCTGCGGAAAAGTCGGAGAGGAGCTTGCCCACCGTCTGAATGATGAGGGCGATAACATTACCGTTATCGATGTCGATTCGACAAAGGTGAACGATGTTACTTCCCGTCTTGACGTACTCGGAGTGACGGGAAACGGCGCGACCCACCTTGTCCAGCAGGAGGCTGGCATCAGGGACGCAGATCTTCTTATCGCGGTAACGGGTTCGGACGAGCTCAATCTGCTCTGCTGTCTTATCGCGAAGAAAGAAGGTAACTGCCAGACTATCGCCCGTGTGCGCGACCCTCAGTACAGCACCGAAGCACCTTATCTGAAGGAAGAACTCGGACTGGCAATGGTAATAAACCCCGAATTTCAGGCGGCGGCTGAGATAGCGCGTGTGCTTCGTTTCCCGTCGGCGATAAAGATAGATACTTTCGCAAAGGGCAAGGTCGATCTGATGAAGTTCCGCCTGCCCGAAAACTGTGTACTTACGGGCTGTTCCGTCAAGGAGATCGCAACGAAGCTGAAATGCGATGTTCTCGTCTGCACGGTCGAAAGAGGGGACGAAGCATTTATCCCGAACGGTGAATTCGTGTTCGGGGAAAAGGACATTATCTCGATAATCGCTTCGCCTGCGAACGCGAACGCATTTTTTCGAAAGATAGACTATAAAATAAATCAGGTAAAGGATTGTATGATAGCAGGCGGCGGTGATGTCGCTTATTACCTTTGCAGAATACTTAAAAAAGCAGGAATTTCGCTAAAGCTTATTGAAAAAGACCCGAAGCGCTGCGAAAAGCTCTGCACGGCACTCCCCGAAGTCACCGTTATCTGCGGAGATGCCGCAGACCAGCAGATATTGCTCGAAGAGGGATTGGAGAATGCAAATTCCTTTGCCGCTCTTACAAACCTCGACGAAGAGAACATTATGCTCTCCCTTTTTGCAAGGGTAAAGGGCTGCAAAAAGCTCGTCACAAAGATAAACCGCATCGACTTTTTCGATGTTATAAAGCAGCTTGACCTCGATTCGATAATCTACCCGAAGAATATCACCTCGGAGCTTATCGTAAGCTATGTCCGTGCGATGAAAAACACTATCGGAAGCAACGTCCAGACCGTTTACAGCATCATCAAGGGCAAGGCGGAGGCTGCCGAATTTCTGATAAAGGACACTTCGCCCGTACTCGGAAAGCCGCTCATGGATCTTAAATTCAAACCGAACGTGCTTGTTGCGGTCATTCTCCGCGGAAACAGAGTTATAATCCCGCGAGGCAGCGATGTCATTGAGAAAAACGATTCGGTCATCGTTGTTTCGGATATCCGTCCGCACGATATTTCCGATATCTTTGACTAACGACTGACAGAGGTATCAGAAATGAATTTTTCGATGATAGTTTATATCCTTGGCTGGATATTGAATTTTGAAGCGCTGTTCCTGATAATACCGTTGATAGCGGCGATAGTTTACGGTGAAGCTGCGATAGTTCCGCTGATAATAACGATAGCGGTATGCGCCGCGATAGGCGTTCCGATAACGATGAAAAAGCCGAAAGAGAGCAGCCTGCACTCCCGTGATGGATATGTTATTGTATCGCTCAGCTGGATAGTATTGAGTGCGTTCGGCGCTCTGCCGTTCGTGTTCTCGGGTGCGATACCGAATTATGTTGATGCTCTTTTTGAAACCGTTTCGGGCTTCACAACAACGGGTGCAACGATACTTTCCGATGTTGAAGCCGTGCCGAAGTCGCTGCTTTTGTGGCGAAGCTTTACACACTGGGTCGGCGGAATGGGTGTGCTTGTATTCATTATGGCATTCCTGCCGCTCTCGGGCGGACAAAACCTGCATATTATGAAGGCGGAAAGCCCGGGACCGTCGGTCAGCAAGCTTGTGCCGAGGATAAAAACGACGGCGCTGCTGTTGTATTCGATATATCTTGTAATGACGGCGATAGAGTTTATCCTGCTTCTTTTCGGCGGAATGACCGTCTTTGAAGCGATGAACACCGCATTTGCGACTGCAGGAACGGGCGGCTTTGCTGTAAAAAATGACGGACTTGCAGGATATTCCGAGTTTGTGCGAATGGTAGTAACGGTGTTTATGATACTGTTCGGAATAAACTTCAACGTTTATTTTCTTATTCTGAGCAAGAAATTCAAGGACGCACTGAAAAATTCCGAGGTATGGTATTTCCTTGGTATAATCGCTGTCGCAACGACGCTCATTACATTCAATATCAAGAATCTTTTCCCGTCGGTCGGCGCAGCTTTTCACAGTGCGATATTCACCGTTTCATCGGTTATATCTTCAACGGGATTTTCGGCGGTCGATTTCAACCTCTGGCCTGAGCTTTCACGAACGATAATCGTTCTGATAATGTTCATCGGTGCTTGTACTGGCAGCACGGGCGGCGGAATAAAGGTCTACCGAATAGTTATCCTCTTCAAGAGTATGGGCAAGGAGCTGCACACGCTCATTCACCCGAAGCAGATCAAGAAGATCCGTATGGATCAGCACGAGATCGAACACGAGGTCATACGCTCGGTAAACGTGTTTATGGTATGCTATATCCTCGTTTTTGTAATCTCGCTTTTGTGCATATCCTTTGAAGATTACGATATGATAACGAATTTCACCGCCGTTACGACGACGATAAACAACATCGGACCGGGACTTGATCTTGTTGGACCGACTGCGAATTTCGGATTCTTCTCACCGTTTTCAAAAATGGTGCTGATATTTGATATGCTCGCAGGCAGACTTGAACTTTTCCCGATGCTGCTTCTCTTTGCGCCTGTTACTTGGAAGAAGTAGCGGGGCGGGGAAGCCCCCGCGGGCAGTTCGCGCCACGCTTCACTTCGTTAAGCTTGTTTTGAGTGGAAATAAGTTTGTGTTTGCGAAGAGGGTCTGTTTGACAGCGTGACAAATTAAAATTGAATGGGGAAGTCCCCGCGGGTAGTTTATGCTGTCGCTTCGCTTCGGTATATAGGATAAAAAATACGGCTGATGCATTTCGATGCATCAGCCGTATTTATCATATCCGACCTCGGTCAGTAATTCGTTTGCCGCCTCTCAAGAACTCTGGTGGAAATTTTGATATCGCCGCATTTTAAGCATCTTATTCCGTTTTCTATTATTTTTACTGCAATTCTTCTTGTATGGCTAAAATGTTAATACATATATAACTATATTTAAACTATTATAACACAATCAGCTCGATTTGTCATTGTTTTTTAATAAAATTATCTGAAACTATAAATATTTGTGAAAATATTGTAAAATAAGTTTATTTTTAATTATTAAATTTGTGTAAAAAATCATTGAAATTTTTTTCCTAAAGTGCTAAAATAGGGACAATGCAAATAACGCATAGAATATTTTTGGGAGAGATAAAATTATGAAAAAGAAAATTACAGCGATCCTTGCAATGTGTATGCTCGCAGTTACAATGGCTGCCTGCGGTGACGGCGATGTTGCCGATGATTATTCCGAGCCAAACAATGCGGCTGCGGCTGACGTTGAAGAAGCAGACGGAGCAGATGAAGCTGAGGCTTCCGATGAGGGCGAAACTGCTGACGCCGGCACATCTGGCGAATTCACACTTCTCGATGTTACTTCCGATATGATCAGCGTAGGCGTTTATGCAGCCGATGAAAACCAGAATGAGCTTGTTTTCTCTATGTTCACAGCTCCTTCGGGCACACCTATGGCTTCACTTTTCGTATACAGCCCGGACGGTTCGGGAGATGTTATCTGCGGAACATATACAGCTGAAACCAACACAGATGAAGACGGTATGAACTGGACACTTCTCACAGTTACCGACGTTTACACATCACAGGATTTCGAGATCGGCTTTGCCGAGAACGACAGCGATCAGGTGTACATTTTAAATGCAGCAGGCGCTGTTTACGAGGGAAAGTACCTTTCAGCTGATGAAACTGTAACATATATGGGAACAGCTGTTGCTCTTTTAAGCTAAGTTAAGATACCATTTACGGTTTATAGTCCTTTCAAAACAAAGCCGACTTTATACCGATCTTCGGGTCAGTATTAAGTCGGTTTTGTTTTTGTTGACATAGCTTCGCAATTATTATATACTTATACATATATTCAAGATCTCGGAGGGGCAGTATGTATATAAGCTTTGATTATTACAAGATATTTTATTACGCCGCAAAATACGGCAGCATAACCCGTGCGGCGGAAGCACTGATGAACAATCAGTCGAACATCACACGAACGATAAAAAACCTCGAAAGCGAGCTGAACTGCACCCTTTTTGTACGTTCAAGAAAAGGCGTGGCGCTCACTCCCGAGGGTGAAAGGCTCTATGCGCACATCTCCGCCGCCGTTGAGCAGATACAGGCAGGCGAGGAGGAGATAAGCCTTGAACGCTCACTCAACAAAGGTCTTGTTACTATCGGAACGAGCGAGATAGCTTTGAGATGTTTTCTTCTGCCCGTGCTGAATGAATATCGTCAGAAATATCCGGGAGTTCGTTTAAGGCTGTTCAATCACTCCACACCGCAGGCGCTCTCGGCGCTCAATGACGGGCTTGCGGATATTGCCGTTGTCACAACGCCCACGGGCGAAATGAATTCGCTCGCTTCATCGGAAATTATGGATATAAAGGAAACTGCCGTCTGCGGAACAGCGTTTTCTGAGCTTGCGAAAAGAGAGCTTTCGCTTTCTGAGATATCTAAAATGCCGCTCATCTCCCTCGGCAGGCAGACAAAGACCTACGAACTCTATTCCGAGTGGTTCGAGCGTCACGGCTGTGTATTTTCGCCCGATATCGAAGCCGCAACGGCTGACCAGATACTCCCAATGGTGAAAAATAACCTCGGGATAGGCTTTGTTCCCGAAGAATTTCTCGCCGAATATTCAACAAATCAGGGTATTTTGCGGCTCTCGCTGACAGAGGAAGTTCCGCACCGAAAAGTCTGCTTTGTAAAGCGAAAAAAACATTCCCTCAGCATCGCCGCGAGGGAAATGGAGAGAATGATATTGGGGAGAAGTGATGGGAATGTACGTCAGTAAGTTCAATAAATTTTATGTCTATAATATAAATTTTGCGAAATATCAGCTGTATTGACATACCGATAATATTATTATATAATTATGGCATCATAATGCAAAGGAGCAAAAAATATGGAAACAGCAAAGCTTGCCGAACTTCTGGAAAGTATGAGCCTTACTGAAAAGATAGAGCAGATGATACAGTTCAACGGCGCACTGTACGGAAAGATCGTTAATTATACAGGACCTGAGGTCAACTTTGACCTTGAACCGAATCAGCAGTACCGTGTCGGAAGTGTTCTTGGTGAAGCAGGCGCAGAAAAGCTTACCGCGCTCCAGAAGAAGATAATAGAAAATCAGCCGCACCATATCCCCGCTGTTTTTATGACCGATATTATTCACGGTATGAGGACGACTTTCCCCGTGCCACTCGCTCTCGGTTCGACCTTTGACCCGAAGCTTGCTGAGAAACTTTCATCGGCGGCTGCGCGTGAGTCTGCCGCATCGGGAATTCATCTTACATTCTCGCCTATGGCTGATCTGTGCGAGGACAGCCGTTGGGGAAGATGTATGGAATCCACGGGTGAAGACCCATATCTTAACGGAAAAATGGCGGCGGCAATGGTAAAAGGCTTTCAGGGCGATGACGTTTCCGCAAAGGGAAAGATAGCTGCCTGCGTAAAGCATTTTGCAGGCTATGGCGCTGTAAAGGCAGGCAGGGACTACAATGTCACCGAGATATCCGAAAGGACTTTCTTTGACGACCATATTCCGTCATATAAAGCTGCGATAGATGCAGGCGTAAAGCTCGTAATGACCGCGTTCAACACCATTGACAGAATACCATGCACCGTCAATCGCCGTCTGATGAAAGATATTTTGCGCGAAAAGCTTGGCTTTAAGGGCGTTCTTATCACCGATTATGCGGCAATAGATGAATCGATAAATCACGGTGCGAGCGACGACCGCCGTGACGCTGCGAAAAAGGCAATGAAAGCGGGCTGTGATATCGAAATGATGTCGCCTTGCTATCTCTATGAGCTTGAAAAGCTTGTCAAGGACGGAGAAATCGATGAAAAGGCTGTCGATGAAGCAGTAATGCGCATACTTACCCTAAAGAATGAACTTGGTCTTTTCGAGAATCCTTACAAGGACGCTGACCCCGAAGCGGAAAAGGCACTTCCTTTCTGCGATGAGCATAAGGCGCTTGCACGAAAGGCAGCCGAAGAAAGTATCGTTTTGCTGAAAAACAACGGTGTACTTCCTCTTAAAAAGAACGCAAAGCTTGCGGTCATCGGCGCTCTGGCGGACTGCGGAGATACACTCGGAACGTGGGCGCTTTTCGGCGACAGAGAAAGAACAGTTACGCTCAAAAAGGGCATTGATGAGCTTTATCCCGATGCGAATGTGGAATACGTCCTTTCCGATACCGACATTGATGCTGCAGTAAAGGCGGCAGAAGCGGCTGACGCGGTCATTCTTGCTCTCGGCGAAGACGAAATGACCACGGGTGAATCAAGGTCGGTCACAGACATAAGCCTTTCGGACGGGCAGAAGAAGCTGTTCAATGCGGTGCTTAGTGTGAACAGGAATATCGTCACTGTACTTTACGGCGGCAGACCGCTCGCAGTTCCCCATGAGGCGGAAAATTCTGCGGCAATGCTTGAAGTTTGGCTCGCAGGCTCTATGGGCGGCTATGCAATGGCGGATATTCTGTTCGGGACGGTGTCACCCTCGGGCAGACTTTCAATGAGTATGCCGTACTGCACAGGTCAGCTCCCGATAAGCTACCGAACCTATTCCACGGGTCGTCCGAAGCCGAATACGGACGGTTTCGTTCCGTTCGTTTCAAACTATATGGACGCGCCGAATGTTCCGCTTTTCCCGTTCGGATACGGACTTTCCTATACAAAATTCGAGTATTCGCCAGTTGAGCTTTCGGATAATAAGCTTACGGCAGGCGGCTGCATAAAGGCTTCGGTCAATGTAAAAAACTGCGGTGATATGGCTTCAGATGAGGTCGTTCAGCTTTACATACGCGATATCAAAGCGAGCGTTGTTCGGCCTATGAGAGAGCTCAAAGGCTTTGAGAGAGTTAGCCTTGGCGCAGGGGAGAGCAGAAGAGTTGAATTCACTGTCACCGAGGATATGCTTCGTTTTTACGATGCCGAGATGAACTGCACCTCTGAAAAGGGCAGCTTTACGCTTTGGATAGGCGGCAGCAGTTTGACTGATAACAGTGCAGAGTTTGAGTTGGTGTGATATAAATGCAAAGCAGCACTCATGAGGGTGCTGCTTTTTGTCGGATCTTTACAGTTTATTCAATTCAATGTCAAGTAATACTGACAATAAACTACACTACTTGAAATAAAAAGACACACAACTTTGAAAACAAACCAAAGTTGTGTGTCTTATTATATAAAATATAAAAATCAAGCAATTAGGGTTTAGACCACTCAACTGCTACAACGACTTTACAAATCTATGCTCATACCTTCCAAGCCGCTCAGATCCGTGCAATGGACACAGTTGCAAACGCAATCAATATAAAAAAAGCTTCAAACAAGTGATTTTTAAAAATAACGGACAAACAACGGACAAAATCGCTTCTAACGAAAAAGAAAAACTCTCAAACGACGTATTTACGCCATTTGCAGGGGATAGATTGGTGCCGCTGACCGGACTTGAATTGCCCAAATTGACTTTTTCAACATTTCGCAAATTGTCTTAAATGGCTATTTTGCGTGGCTTTACGGCAAGTTGCAAGAATTTGATTATGCTGTTTTTTCGTGCTTTTTTGCAGCTTTAAAGACCAAATAAAGACCAAACGATATGGCATATCTCTGCATTATTTTATCACATTTCTGAAAGCAGAAATAATATACTCTACTTCCTCCAATCCATTGTTCTTTTGAAGCTCAATCGTTACATATTCTCTGAAATTTTCTTTTGTATCAAGCGAAAGCGGTTCATCTAAGCTAAAATCTGAATAGAAGCTGAAATCATCAATAAATTTGTCGATTTCTTTACGCTTACTTTCAGAAATTGCATAAATGAAAGTGAATATTAGGTATAAATGTTTCTAAGCATTTTAATCTTTTATAGCATTATATATGTCAAGCTTTAATTCCTCGTCTATTTCATACGTACCATCCATAATAGCACTCATTATTCTTAGTAATAAGTCCTTTTTGATTTTTCCTGCCGCCACATGGTAACTGATATTTTCTGTAATAGCAAAGAAACTCTTGGCAACACTCATATAGCCATTTAAAAGAAGAAACTGTGCAGAAAGAGTAATTGCTAATCTTTTATTTCCGTCAGCAAAACAGTGAAATTCACAAGTGCAAAAAAACAGGTGGGTTAGCTTTTCAACGAAAGTTGGATAATAATCATCGTTTTGAATGTTTTGCAAAACACTCTCCAATCTTCCAAGGTCAAAATGTTCATATGTTCCGCCGCCGCTATATTGAATAGTTTTTTGATGAATCTGTTTCGTCTGTTCTAAGTCGATATAGATTATTCCATTCATCAGTTTCTCTCCTTCAAGCGTTTCAGCACTTCCTGATTTTCTTGCATAAGGTGTTCAAGTTCATCTCCTGTAGCACCAAGAAATTTTTGATACTCATCTTTATCAAGAGGCTGAATATATTCGGAAAGCTGATAATGGAAAGCATCTCTTAACGCCATATCTCGACTTGCCATTTTTGTTCTGCCACGCATTATCAAAGGTTTCCATAATGCCATATTTTCAAATTCATGAAATATAGTTTCAACCTCTTCAAAAGAAAGAATATGTCCTATTTTATCATACTCTTTTTTTATGGCATCAGCAAGACCTATTTCATAAGCTGCAATAATATCCAGTATTTCACTGTAAAATGTATCTCTGACCTTGTCACTGGCTTTTAAATCTAATATTTTTTTATATTCTTTTGCTTTCTCTTTAAATATGCTAACATATATCATATCGGTAAAATGTGCATATTTGAATCTGTTATCTACTACATAATTCTTTAGAGCATCTGTAAATTGTCTTCGATAGTTTTCTTCTTGAATAGAAGCAAACACAAAATCTTTATCTCTTTGATTGATATATTTAGTTCCGCCGCCTGTTTTTCGATTTATCAGATCGATTACTATGTCGAGCATCATTTGCCGCAAGGCTCTTGCTTTTTCACTTTCTGATAACAGCATTGACAGGTTTAGAAATGAACGAAAATCAAATATACCTAATACCGTTGTTTTGGTAGGGACATTAATGTCCTTACCAAAAGTCTGAGCTGTTTCTTTGAATTCTTTTAGCCTTTTTCCTTTTAGTACTTCATATCCATTTTCAACAAGCTCATCATTATACTGGTCAATGTATCGACTGATAGTTCTGATATCCACTTCAAAGAAACTTGCTGTCATTTCACGTGTGAAATACAGTTTTTCGTTCCATAGTATGCCTTGAACCCCGGATTTCTCTTGTATTTCTTCAACAGCTATCTCATTATTTAGGATATTCTGTCTATCCAGTCTTGATGATGTTAAATCCTTTGGCATATTGCCAACTCCTTTTGTAATAATTTAAACCTTTCAATCAAAATAACAAACGGAAATGCCAGGCTGTTGAAATTATATAAAAGCACTAACTAAATGAAAAACATATAATAGCCTGTCTCCAGTTCATAAGCACCATTTATGAGGAAGCGTAATAGTTAATTCTCCTTATTTCAACTTTAGTAAAGGAGTTAACAGAACCTCATAAGCATATCTATATACATCGCTTGTTGTTTTATCTGGAGTAATATCTCCGTGAGCTAAACAACAGCGTATCATATATAGAATTTTTATTATAGCTTCGGCTATCTTATCATAGTTTTTTATAAATAGATATGTACCGATTTTGGTTCCTTGTTTTTCATCCTCAGAATTACTGAGAACACTCGAAATCACATATGGAGTCATCTCATTATAACATTCTTCACATTTATTCTTCTTTTCCAGAGATAGGTTGATATAGTCTGTTTGTTGCTTTAGAGCGTCTAAATCCCATTCGTCCTGTTCATATCTTAACAATTCTGTAGTTGTTTTAGTATTTATAACAACTGTTGTTATTTTGCCGTGGCTTTTACTGCATCTATAATTTATGCTTCGGTATTCAAAGTGATGATCGGAATTTTTGTTTTTGGTAAGAACATTAGAAAAGGATATGTCTTGTTTTACACCCAAGTATTCTTGGCTTTTAATTGGCGAACTGTTAAGTGCTTCATGGAGTTTTGCTAAGTTATTTTTAAATGAAACTGCTTCATTATCTTCGGCGGCATTTTCGATCCATTCTTTATATCCTGCCATTCAGCACCCCTCACTCCGCATAAATAACTTCCTCATCAAGCACCTTCAACGCTTCCTGTTCAAGCAGATAAGCCTGATAACGTTTTTCATTTGCGAGGTAACATATTTATGCTCATTAATCAATCTTTTTTCGATTGTTTGTCGAACATATTCTTCGGGTGTATCGTTTCGAAACTTATCGTCAATATAGTCACATATTTTTCCGTCAGGAATAGAAATAATCTTATTTTCAGCCATTGCTTTACCACCTTTTGGTATATTTGTTCATCTCCGCAAAGGAACATAATATACAATTAAATTTATAATATCATATTATGCAACGAATTTCAATAGTAATTTAGAAACAATTATATTACATTTTCTCAGTATTATTATTTACAACTTTGACCCTACCGAATCAAAGTCTTCAAAAAAAGAAAGAACCAAGAAGCTCAAGCTCTTTAGCTACATAAAATTATTCGATCTCTGTAAACATAACTTGATAACTCAGCTCCGTAAACTTCCTGAGAAAGTTCGAGAAGTTCTGACCATAGTTATAAGCTTTGCCGTAGTCCTTACCTATGCAGAGGTATTCTATTTTAAGCCGATCGAGATGTTCAGTACGGAGAATTTCACGGCTCAAAATTTTTCTTTCAATAATACATGACTGTGCGTGAGAACTGTGTTTGTACGATACGGTAGCTGTATATGTCAACACAGAGGGTAAGTATGTCAAACATATCGAATATCTTTCTATATTTTTCAGACGTTTTGTATAGTTGGCAGAACCCTGAATTTTTCAGTACTATTACACTAAATAGGTGATAGTGTTGTTTTCATTTTCCGTTTCCTCCTCGGAGAGCGCCTGTACTTATGATATTGCCCGGAAAATTCCGCAGGACATTTGGAGAGCAATGTCATAAGTACTATGGCGTTACTTGCGTCAAACGCAAGTAATTCCTGCGGCTTCGCCGCCGATTGCAGTTACCCAGATATATAAAAAACAGCCCTGCTGCATTGTGCCGAAAAATGCAGTTGGGCTGTTTTGCTGTTACTTGTTTACACCCGTGAACATAAAATCATAGCTGAGATCAAAAGCTTCGGAAATCCTAACAAGGTCGGAAATGTTAAACCCCGTTGCTTTGTCGGGAGCAACGTCATTGTCGAAAAGCTCGTCAAGCTTTTTCTTGGAAAGCATCAGACTTTCAAGCTTGCTCTTCTGAATATTCTTCCTCGCAAGGTTGGAAATCACGATTCTCGAAATGCTCACCTGCAGGAAATTGTACTCCTCGCTCGCAGCAAGCTTTGTCATAATGTTGAGAACCATATCCTTGGGCGGAATGTGACCGAGAAGCGAATCTTCCTTTTTGGCATTTCCCACGGATACACTTTCAGGCACAAGTGCGTCCACGGAATAGTTAAGATACTCCGCAATTCGGAGCAGGTCAGCACCTGACGGCATCTGTCCAGAAAGCATACTTGCAATGTGGTCGGGGTGAGCTTTCAGAACGTTGTACACCTTGCCCATTGAGCTGCCTTCAAGCTTTTCCGAAGCATCTCCGCCGTTATCGGAATAGTCCTCGAAAAAGTAATCAACGGGAACACCGAAATAGTCGGAAAGCATCATAAGTATGTCGGAATTGACCGTTGCGCCCTCCTGCCAACGTTTGAGATTGCCTGCACTTAGCCCCAGTGATTTTATCAGCGGTGTTGGTTTAACGTTCCTCTCTTTGCATATCTTGATAAGTTGGTCATAAAACATAAAAATAGCCTCCTGCAATTATGAATATCCTACAAAATTGGATTTTACTATTGACAAATCTCTTTTAGTGCATTATACTATATCTTACAGTAAATATACTATAAGGTATTTACTTATCTACTTGTATTATATCACACCTTATAGTATATTGTCAAGTCTTTTAATGTGAGGAGGATTTTTTATTTGACATCAAGAACAATATCAATCTGTCAGGGGAAAGGCAGTATCGGTCACAACAACAGAGCGTTCCACACAAAGAATACCGACCCTGCACGAACGAAAAACAACATCGTGTTCGTCCGTGAGCCTATCGGAACGGCTTATGATAAGCTGTTTTCCAAGGCGGTCAAGCGTTACAATGCAAAGCAGAAGCGGAGTGACCGAAAGATCAAAAACGGCTATTTTGAATATCAGTTCGGACAGTCCGTTACGGAAACAAAGCTGACTTCGCCCGATAAACGCAAGAGTTTTTATGAATACCTTATCCAACTCGGAACTATGGAAGATACGGGAGTAGGCACAGAAGCGGCTGAAAAAGCAACCGCCTGCCTTTGTGAGTATATGCGTGGATTTTCCGAACGAAATCCTAACTTTTACGTTTTCAATGCGGTCATTCATCTTGACGAGAAAACACCTCATCTTCACATTGATTATGTTCCGGTGGGACATTACAAGCGTGGAGTTGATACCCAGAACGGCATTGCACAGGCTTTAAAAGAAATGGGTTACGGAACGGGAAAAAATGCTATCGCCAAATGGCGGCAGTCGGAATATCTTGTTTTTCGTGAAATATGCGAAAAGAATGGCTTCATCATTTCCGAGCCTAAAAAATCCAGAGGTTTTAGCTTCGCCGTTGAGGAATACAAAGAGATTCAGCACGAAAAGGAGCGGCTTACCGAGGAATTACAGCCGCTTCGTGAAATGGAGCTTGCCGCCGATGAAACAAGTATTGTGGGAAAGAAGCAGTTCCTTTCTAACAATATTTCCGTATCACCCAAAGAGTTTGAACAGTTGGAACAGCAGAAAAAAGCGGTTGCTGTTCAGTCAATCGAAAACAGCCGTGAGCATAACGTTATTGAGCAAAAAATGCTTTTGCTTGATGAACGTGAAGCGGATATTGCTGTTAAAGAAAATGAAAGCCTGTCCCGTCTTGCTGACAGAAGCTCACAGCTTGACAAGCGTGAAAGTGAAATTACTATGTCTGAACACCGCATTATCGAAACACTTTCAGATGCACAAAGAAAAAATGATGAAGCTGAGAGAAAAATGGAATCAGCCGACCGTATGTATGAGAAACAAATTGAACTTAACAAGAAATATTCGGAATTGGAACGTGAAATACAAAATGTCAAGCGTGAACGGGATCGGAAATCAATGGAGATTCGCCATATTCGTCAGGCACTCGGTATTCCGTATAATGACGAAAAAACCGATGCGGAAGAAAAAATCAATGGTATCAGGGACGAACTTCATACGATAGACCAACTTTTGAGTGATGAACTGCGTCTGTCGTGGTCTCAGATGAAAAATACCACTCCGCTTGAAATGCTTCATATGCTCATAGACCGATTCAAAAACCGCATTTCCGAAGCCGACAAGGAACTTGAAGAAAGCCGTTCGGTCATTGCAAACCTTAAAGAAAAGCTCTCGTTCATTAAGCAGGAATTTGTCAAGGCGGTGCTTGCCGTGAACACTCTTGTGTATTCGGACAAATACTGCCGTGGATTATCGGGGTTAAGCAAGGCGCTTGCAACGGGTATCAGCTTCTTTACTGACAGCACTTTTAAAAAGCTTGGTGAATATGATTCTATCAATAAATGTGCGATAGATGATGAAATTCGTGAGAATATGAACCATTTCATAGAACCCGAAAAGAGCCGAACAAGCAGTTATTACGAAAGATAATGTGCAAAATGCACTATAAATATGTGATTGTATGTTAGTGTCGGTTTGCCTTATATTAAATATAGCCGCTCAACATACCGCAAAATACAAAAAGATAAAAAGGAGAACGAAAATGCAGAACAAAACAGAAATTATGGCGCAGATAGTTGCGCTTCTTTCACAGCTTATCGACAACGGCGCAGAACCGCCAAAGGCAATGCCGCCCGAACATTCCGCCGAGCCTGTTGAAATGCTCACGATAAAGGAATGCTCCGAAGCTGTCAGCGGACTTTCGGAACACACAGTCCGTCAGCTTGTGGCGCAGAAAAAGATACCCTACATAAGAACGGGTCAGGGCAAGCGTGGAAAGATACTCATAAGCAAATCTGCTTTGCTCGACTATATGAAAGGGGCGGCGTGATGACGAAATTTGAGACGATAAAGGAGCTTGTGAACGTTCCGCAGGCGGCGGAGCGCTACGGTCTGAACGTCACTCACGGCAATATGTGCCTGTGTCCTTTTCACGACGAAAAAACGCCGTCAATGAAGCTTTACGAAAAGAATTATCACTGCTTCGGCTGTGGTGCGCACGGTGATGTTATCGCACTTGCGGCGAACCTTTTCGACATTCCGATGCTTGAAGCCGCAAAGCGTATCAATGCGGATTTTTCGCTCGGTCTTGATATGGAAAAGCCGATTTCAAGCCGTGAAATTACCCTTATTCAGCGTAAAAGGCAGGAAGCCGAGGACTTTAAAAAATGGGAAAGCGGAGCGTGGCTTACGCTTGCGGAGTATTTCAGCACGCTTTGTCATTGGCGCAGGGAATTTGCCCCGAAGTCGGAAACTGAAACTGCCGATGAGCGTTTTCTTGAAGCGCTGAAAAACCGTGATTACATTGCGCATCTTTGCAACGTTTTCATTAACGGAAGTGATGAAGAACGCCTTGCTTACAGAGAGGAGGTGGAGCGAATTGAGCATAAATTGCAGGAATACAGAAGAAGCCTTATCACCTGCGTGGAGGGAATCAGGAAAGCTGAATGAGCAGATTTTCTGCCGTGAGTTCGTTTCGGATTATCCGCTCATCTTCTGCAATGACCGCTTTTACGATTTTGACGGCGAGGTGAGCGAGGAAACTCTTACTTACAAAATTTTTGAAGTCGTTATACCGTATATTAAAAGCAACGTTGCCGCTGTTGTAAAGCGCCTGTTTGAAGCGTTGAAGCTATACTGCTTCTCCGAGCCGCTCGCTCCGAGAGAGGACGAAATTCATCTTCTCAACGGCGTTCTCAAAACGGACGGGACTTGGATTCCCGAGAAGAAATTCTGCGCAAACCGTCTGCACATCAATTATGACCCCGAAATCTGGAACGGCGTGTATTATCCCGAAATTTTTCTGTCGTTCCTCTCGGATATGCTTGATGCAGACGATATAACCACCTTGCAGGAGTATCTCGGCTACTGCCTTATCCCGTCCACAAGGGGGCAGGCTATGCTTTTCATCATCGGAAACGGCGGCGAGGGCAAGAGTCGTATCGGAGTTGTTTTGCAGGAGATTTTCAAGTCGGCAATGATAACGGGCAGTTTTCAGCGTATCGAAACGGACAAGTTTTTTCGCTATAATTTGCAGAACAAGCTTCTTATGCTCGATGATGATATGCAGATGAACGCCCTGCCCTCAACGGGCTACATAAAAAATCTCATCACGGCGGAGATACCTATTGACATTGAAGCAAAGGGCAAGCAGTCACGGCAGGCGGTGCTGTACTCACGTTTCCTCTGCTTCGGAAACGGCTCGCCCAAGGCGCTGTATGACAAGTCTGATGGATTTGCAAGGCGTCTTATCGTGCTTACGACAAAACCTATACCGCAGGGCAGAGTGAATGACCCGTTTCTTGCAGAAAAGTTTCTTGCGGAAAAAGAGAAGATATTCTGCTGGATTTTTGATGGGCTGAAAAGGCTGATAAAGAATGATTTTCATTTTACAATTTCAGAGAAAACCAAGCGGAACATTGCCGAGGTCATGGCAGACAACTGCAATATCATCGACTATCTTGCGGACACGAGATACATCTCTTTTTCGGAAGATGCACAAGCCAGCAGTACCGACCTTTACGGCGGATATTACCGTTGGTGCGCCGAAAATGCCTTGACAGCACTTCGGCAGGAAACATTTATAGGGTGGCTCAAATCAAATGAACGCAGATACAGCATCAAATATGTGTATCACGTCCCGTCAAGAAACGGCGGTCACGTTCGTGGGTTCAAGGGCATAAAAACATCTTATGTACCAATAGTCGCCTGAGGCGTGCAGGCGTGCAAAGCCCATAACTGCGTGGGTTTTTGGTGTGCGTATCATCGTGCAAAAGCCGTGCGGCACGGGGTATGCACATCTGACTGCACGGCTTAAAAGCTCGTATTTACGCCATTCGCACGCCTGCACGCCTACTTAGGTGCTTGACCTTTATATATGACATATTTCACTTGATAGGCTTGACTTTATGGCAGTAAAGTGTTATCATAAAGATGCAGAGATATGCCATAAATTTATACATTAAAGGAGAAATGTATTATGGCAACAATTACAAAAAGGGGAAACTCATACCGAATAAAGGTATCCTGCGGATATGGTACGGACGGAAAGCAGATAATTCAGTCAATGACATGGAAGCCCGATGAAAAAATGACAGAACGTCAGGTCGAAAAGGAGCTTCAGAGGCAGTCGGTGCTTTTTGAAGAAGCTTGTATGAAAGGGAATGTCGTTGCGACTGTCAAATTTGAGGATTTCGCTCACCAATGGTTCAAAGAGTATGCGGAGATTCGCTTAAAACAGCGTACTGTTGAGGGCTATCATCAGATGGAAAAGCGTATTTACAAAGCTATCGGTCATATCCGACTTGACAAGCTTACCACCCGTCATATTCAGAAGTTTATCATTGATCTATGCAGTGCCGAACGTGAGGACGGACGTAACCGCAACGGCGGAAAGCTTTCGACAAAGACGATAAAGCTTTATAAATCAATGATATCAACTATCTGCGATTATGCTGTAAAAATGCAGATGATCTCCGTAAACCCTTGCAGAAATGTAACTATCCCAAAGGTCATCACACCCGAAAAGGAGTTCTATTCCATTGAAGAAGCACAGCAGATGCTTTACCTCTTTCAGAAAGAGGATAGTTCCAACTTCAAGTATGTATGCTTTTATACTTTGGCGGTTTATACGGGTTTTCGCCTTGGGGAGCTTATGGGTCTGGAATGGAAGGATATTGACCTGAATACCAACGTGATTTCCGTCAACAGGACGTGCCTTTATTCAAAGGAAAAAGGCGGACTTTACACAGAAACGCCTAAAACGGCACAAAGCATGAGGTGTCTTAAAGTTCCGCAGGGCGTGATTGATATGCTTTTAAAGTGGAAAGCGCTTCAGAATATTCAGCGGCAGAAAGTCGGCAGTAAGTGGGTCGAAACGGATCGCATCTTTACCAAATGGAACGGCTTGACACTTGACCGTTCGGCTCCGGGTTATTTCTACAAGAAATTCTGCGAAAGGACTGGTATGCGATATGTGACAAATCACTCTATGCGTCATCTGAATGCCAGCCTGCTCATAAATGCAGGAGTTGATGTAAAGACCGTACAGAGCTGTTTAGGGCATAGCACGGCTACAACAACCTTACAGATCTATGCTCACACATTTCAGTCGGCACAGGCGGCGGCAATGGAAGCGGCAGCCGAGGCACTTCCTCTTAAATAAAAAATGGTCTTTACCGTACCGTTTGTAAAGACCAGATAAAGACCAAAAGCAGATTTTATAAAAAAGAAAGCCCTGCAAACGACGTATTTACGCCATTTGCAGGGGATAGATTGGTGCCGCTGACCGGACTTGAACCGGTACGGAGGTTAATCCGAGGGATTTTAAGTCCCTTGTGTCTGCCGATTTCACCACAGCGGCAATGAATATATTATACACCAGAACAACGGATATTGTCAAGCCTTTTTCCCAAATTTAACGAAAAAGCACCGTCAAAGCACATTTTTGACAGTGCTTTTCGCTCTATTGCGATAAAATTCAATTCTGCTGAACTTTTATTGGCTTTTCCTCTCCCTGCGGCGGCTCGGTCCTGCCGTCGAAGTATTGTAAAAGCTGATACTGCCCGTATTCGCCAAGGCGTTCCCACCTGCCGTAGGCTATCATATCAAAATCTTCACCGGCAGCATCGCTCTTCATTACTGCAAGCATAAGCGAGCAGTTGAGCGCACGGCGGAAAAGCATATATTTGCCGCTGAATTTCGACATTATTATGTACTCGCCCTTTACCGCTCCGCGCGCAACGAACGTGTATACATAATCTGCACTTTTGATCTCGTCATCAAGCTTTTGGGCGGCTTCTTTCGCAGTCGGTGAGGTCATTATCTTCGCTTTGTTCATCTTGCGGTTCGTTTCAAAGCGCTTGTGAAGATCTTCATCGCCGTAGACGATCATTTCCTTTGCGTCGTCATTCGTAAACGGCAGACCATCTCTGTCAAGCTCAAAGAGCCGCTTTGCGATAACTGCGTTCCAGTATTGTTTAAAGTAAAGTCTGCGGTTCGGGTGAACATCGCCCGACACAGCAAAAAGCCCGTTTTCAACGATTATTCTGTACGTGTCCTTGCCGTCTTTGCCTGCCGTTTTGTCTATTTTGGCTTTTGCGGCGGAGTTCGATGCGTTTATTCCTACAAGGCGAAGTATCGCCATAATTATACCAACAGTAAAATTCACTATAATAAATACAGGCAGGAAGAAGCACCAGATATTTGCCACGAAAAGCATCAGCAGAAGCAGAAGAATTTTAAGAATATCTGCGCGCGTTTCACCGACATTGCCGTAAGTTATGCCGTATTCGTCAACATAAACACGGTTTTTATCAATTATTGAATCATTGATAGCTTTTGCAGGGTCAAGATGTCGGTATATCGAGCAGGGGAGCGTTATACCGAAAATAAGGCACAGAATACTTGCGAGAAAAACTATGAACGGGTAGAATTCAAGCACCATTGCCGTGCGTTCGCCGACTTCAATGCAGAGAATTTTTCCTATCGGCAGAGGAAGCGTCTTTTCGGTCTTTGTGCCGAATATATGTCTTGCAGCCTCCTCAGCCGCAGCTTCGGGCGAGGTCGTCCCGTCGGAAAGATATCCCATCGCTTCACCCAAGGTTATAACGCTGTTCGGATGAGTTTCCTTGAAATTCTCAAACGGACTTTCGTATTTAAAAAGCTTAACGCAGAGCATTACAAGAAATATCGAAACAACAAGCACTATCGTTTCAAGTATCGCAGAAAATAATGGCTTCATATTTTTACCCCTTTTTACATAATAAAGTAATTATATCACGAAAACTATGCATTTTCAAGACTGAATAAAGGAAACCTCTAAATAAAAAAGCGGTCAGCTTTAACCGACCGCTTTTAATGCTGAACACCAATAAAACTATAGACAAAAAATCTGCGCCAAAACCATATATCAGAGTTTTGGCTTGATTTTTTGTATAGTTTTTAATTGGTGTTAAGTATAAAATCCAATTGTGTTTATCAGTTGTAAACCGCGATCTCTTCATCAACAACGGTTGAGTAGGTATCACGTGTCTGTACCCAGTTTTCGGACTGCTCGTTTGCAATTCCCTCATAGAGGATGCTCATAACTTCATCGCCCATGAGTGTGCTTAAACCGTAGCCATAGTCATAAGTCATTGTGAACTTGTCGGGATCATAGAAGTCCATAGCAATATCATACATCTCGGAAGTCCAGCCTGCGTTGTTCTCGAGGAACTTCTGCTTGGTTGCTTCGGTGTACTTGGAGTCATAGTTTACAAGTCTGTTGCAGTCGAGCCAAGCCTTTACAACATCGCCGTTTTCAGAGCCTCTTACCCACATATATGCGTTGATCTTTGCGGATACGAAGTTTTCGTCCTGCTCAGGGTCCTTCGGGAGAGGAACGATCTGGATAGTGCTGTCGGGAACGGAGAGTGCAGCACCGTTGTATGCCCATGTACCCATTCCGTAGAAGAGCATATCATCGCTCACGAATGCAGCTTCAGGTCCGATCCAGCCGCGCTTGATGAGGTTGCTCTTGAAGATATCTTCAAGTACAGCCTGTGCACGTTCGATCTTTGCGCTGTTCATATTGTTGTGGAACTTTTCGCCGTCGTAAGTTACCATTGTGTCGCCTGCGGTGTAAACGAACGCATTCGACCACCAGCCGCCGATACCGTAGTTGTCGGGGTTGTTTTCAACATAGGTCTTCATCATATCGGTGAAAGTGTTCCAGTCCCACTTGCCCTCAAGGTAGAGCTCGTAAGGATCATCGAAGCCGTTAGCTTCGGTCGTGTCTGTGTTGTACATAAGGATCTGCGTATCGTTGAAAGCATAGCCGAGAGGAGCGATGTAGTGTTCACCCTTCCAGATGTACTTGTCAGCCTGATCCTTTACGTCAGCCCACATCGGGTCTTCCCAGTCGATAAGGGAATCGATAGGCTGATACTGGTTTTTGGAGATATCGTAAGGGAATGTACGCCATTCGTAAATGAAAATATCGGGTGAAGTACCGCCGAGGATAGAGGTTGCGAGGTCGTCGAAACGCTTGTCGGAGGTCGTTGGGATATATTCGATCGAAGCGCCATATGTATCCTCAAAAAGTGCGAGTTCAGCGGAACGCTCAGGTGAATCATTGGTGGGGTTAATGTCGTAAATACCCATCCATTTGAGGGTCTTGCCCTTTATATCAACATCTGTGGAAAGTGTGCCCTCATCGGCAGAAACCTCGATGTTATCGCCTGTCCATTCAGTCTTTGAAGTTGTAGTGATGTCGGCAGTTGTGTCGGTACTTTCCGAACCGCCGTTTCCGCAGGCTGCAAAGCTCATTGTCATAAGCACTGCAAGTGATGCGGCGGCTATTTTCTTATAGTTTTTCAAGAAAAATTCCTCCTTAAAATGGTATGTACATATTCTGCGCGAAAGTCTTGTCCAAAATTTTGAAAACGTTTCCACATTCTTGGACAAATGCACATAACTTACATTTAATATACCAATATTATAGCATTGTGTATTAAATCTGTCAACGGTGTTAAACGTATAATGTGTGTTTTGCACAAATATTTTTGCATTTCTTAGTAAAAATCCAATAAATAAGGAAATATACTGTTCAAATTTGAAAAAATATGCTATAATAAAATTTGAAAATAAATTCGGAGGAAATTATGGCTGAAAATAACGCTTTAACAAAGGTTGAAATATTTACCGACGGCGCTTGCTCGGGGAATCCCGGACCCGGCGGATATGGTGTTATCCTGCGCGCAATGGGCAAGGAAAAGGAGCTTTCGGGCGGCGAGAAAAAAACCACCAACAACCGTATGGAGCTTTCGGGTGCGATAGCAGGACTTTCCGCGCTGAAATTCCCCTGCGAGGTCACACTCACGACCGACAGCAAGTACGTCTGCGACGGCATAAACAAAGGCTGGGCGGCTTCGTGGAAGAAAAACGGCTGGATAAAATCAGACAGGAAGCCTGCGCTCAATTCCGACCTCTGGGAGCAGCTTTTAACGCTCACAGAGCGGCACAAGGTAACGTTCGTCTGGGTAAAAGGTCACGCAGGGCACCCCGAGAACGAACGCTGTGACGAGCTTGCGGTAATGGAACGCGATAAAGCGGCTTTGCTTTGACAAAAAGGAGACGAAATGGAAAATATCAATTATCAGACTGTCACGCTGAAACCCGAAAAGGCGGAACGAAAGCTTATCCGCCGTCAATATATGAAAACAGCGCTGGTGATACTTATCAACGTGCTGCTTTTCAATGTTGTGCTGTATTTTTCGTCGGTGCTTTTATGCGGACTTGCGGGAGGAAGCTTTTCTTCGCTGCGCGAACTTTGGAATAATGGCGTAAAGGTCTTGGAAAATGATGATATCAATACCGTAAGATCGTGCCTTATCCCTATCATAAGCGAAGTTGTGTCAATACTTATCGGCGTGAAGCTGCTGAAGCTTGACCTGAAAAAGCTTTTTACGCGAAACGGCTTTACGGGCGGCGAATTGGTGAAGGAATGTTCAATATGCCTCGGACTTCAGACAGCCGCGGCGCTCATTGCGACTTTTGTGGGATATATTCTGAAACAGTTCGGACTCGAATCGCAAACGGTCGATCTGACAGCTCAGAACAATTCCGCATGGTCGCTGTGGTTTATGTATTTTTACGCAAGTCTGCTCGGTCCGGTGCTGGAGGAGCTTCTGTACCGCGGCGTTATACTGCAAAGTATGAGAAAATATAACGAGCGCTTTGCGATAGTGCTTTCGGCGCTCATATTCGGTCTTATGCACCAGAATTATCAGCAGTTCATACTCGCGTTCATGCTCGGACTTATACTCGCCGCAGTAGACCTGCGCTCGGGTTCGATAATCCCGTCGATAATCATGCATATCATCGTCAATACCTCGGGAGTGGTGATGCAGCTTGCAATGCAGGCGGCAGACTTTGAAACCTTTGCGAAAGTAGCCGCAGGTGATGCGAACGCCGCAATGGGCGGAAATGCTGCGTTTATGGTTCTTATGATGATAAATGCGGTATTCCGCTATGGCTTTATGTTCCTTGGCATAACGCTGCTCATAATTGCAATGGTAAAGGGCGGCAATGTCCGCAAGCCGACTCCTGCAGGAAAGAGCAGAGGACTGCCGATGCTTCTGAGAACACCGCTTTGGTATGTGGTTTTCATAGTGTATATCTACCTCTGCTTTATCGCACCGATGAAAGCGGCAGGATAAGAATTCGGAATTATTTGTATTTCGTAAATTTACTGCAAAACACCAAATTTCGTAGTGGCGGATTCTTATCTGCCTTTATTTAGGCAAAATTTCTGTAGGGGACGGGTTGCCCGTCCCGAATCGCGTCAGCGATTTTTGTATACAATTTCAAACAAATGCATTGCAGTATAGGACTGGCGCTATCCGCGCAGCAAGGTGCTATTATATAAACGAACAGACCTATTTTCATCGGAATTATTCCTTTGAAAATAGGTCTGTTTTAGTGTATTAATATTTATTTACGAAGTATAAATAATTCCGAATTCCGCATTCCGAATTCCGAATTATTCCTCACTTTCTTCCTCCGCCGGCTGCGGTCTTTCAAGTCCGAGCTGTGCGTAAAGGTCATCAATGTCACTGTTGAGCTGATCTATCTGTTCCTGATATGCTGTCTCTTTCTTTTCTTCTGCTGCCTTTACCTTGTTTGTTGCTGCGAGGTTGATAGTGTAGAGAAGTGTTGCTGCAACTGCAAAGATCACAAGGCAGATAGTAACGGGGTTAAAGTATTTGTTCTCTCTCTTTTCTGTTCTGTCGTTTGCCTTGATGAATTCAAAAATGCCCGTTCTTTTGAGTGCTGCGCGGAGCAGGAAGTAGAGCGGAACTGCGATAACAACTGCGAGAACTGCATTGATGCTCGATGTTATAGCGTTCGTGCCGACTGCTGCCCATGCTGCCTGAGATGTGCCGCCGAGAATGATTATCGTAACGTAAGTTTTGAGCAGATACAGTACGATGTATGTGAGCTGACCTACGACAGCTGCAACGATAACGCGCTTTTTCTCGTTGTTCGTGCGGAGAAGACCTGCTGTCATACCCATTGCAAACTTGGAGATGAATGTGTACGGTGCGGAAACGATGTACACGGGGTCAAAAAGGTCGTAAAGACCTGCGCCGATACCCGAAGCAAGACCGCCGTTGAGTGCACCGAACAGCAGACCTGCGAGCAGGCACATTGAGTTGCCAAGGTGTATTCTTGTTACAAGAACGCCGTTTGGGATCTTGATCTGGAGATAGTTGCCTGCATAGACGAGTGCAGCCATAAGACCGACGATTATTATTCGGTACAAAGTTTTTCTGCTCGCAGAAGGAGCAGCCTTTTTGCTAACTGTGTTTTCTGCCATTTTTTCTTCCTCTTTCCATTCAATACATACTGAATTAATTGGTATTATTTAATTATAAGTCCGAAGTACCGTTTTCGCAAATAGTCAACCAAGATTAACTTTTTAGACAAAAATTTATGTTTTGAGCATATAAAAAGCTTCGCAGGCTTGGCTTTATGTGCATTTTGTATATCTTATCGGAGCGTTTTGAACATATAAAAATTACGATTCGTTATTTGATACAATTGAAAGCTGTTAGATAATTTTCTCATTGTTGAAAAAGCTGAAAGAAAAATTTTTGCAAAGAATGTTGGAATTTTCGGCGAAATGTTGTATAATAAAAGAAGTATATCTTTGAAGGGAAATGAAAAATAATGGTTTATCTTGATAATGCGGCAACGACAAAGCCCTGCGAAGCGGCAATGTCGGCTGTGCTTGACAATATGCTTTACAAATTCGGCAATCCGTCCTCACTCCATAAGCTCGGACTTGAAGCGGAGCAGGAAGTTACCGAGGCGAGAAAGGCTATCGCGGCGGCTCTCGTCTGCGACCCGAAGTGCGTGACCTTTACATCGGGCGCGACCGAGGCGAACAACACTGTCGTTTTCGGCGCGGCGAAGAATTACGGCAAGCGTAACCGCAAAAAGATCGTCGTTTCCGCGATCGAACACCCCTCCGTTGCAGAGCCGATAAAAAGACTCGAAGAAAGCGGCGAGTATGAGGTCGTTCGCATTGCTCCGAACCGAAACGGCGTTATCGACGCTGACGAATTCGTTGCGGCAGTTGATGAGAACACATTCCTCGCTTCGTGTATGTATGTGAACAACGAAACGGGCGCGATAAATCCCGTAAAGAAAATTTTTACAGCGATAAAGCGTACATATCCCGAGTGTATAACCCACTGCGACTGCGTTCAGGCGTTTATGAAGCTGCCGATAAAGACAGCGGCGCTTATGGCTGACTGCGTGGTCGTTTCGGGACATAAAGTCAACGCGCTCAAAGGCGTAGGCGCGCTTTATGTGAGAAACGGAATAAGAATTGCACCGCTTATCTGCGGCGGCGGTCAGGAGAAAGGTTTCCGCTCGGGAACCGAATCGGTACCGCTCATTGCAGGCTTTGGCGCGGCGGTAAAATCGATGCTCCCAACAATGTCAACAGCCTACAGCAACGCCGAGATAGTGTGTGATTATATGGTAAAAAGCCTTGCAAAGCTGCCCTATGTGAAGCTCAACTCCAGCCTTGACGACCATTCGCCGTATGTGCTGAACTTCTCGGTCGAGGGTATACGCTCGGAGATAATGCTCCACCACCTTGAAAGCAGGGGAGTGTACGTTTCGAGCGGTTCTGCCTGCTCAAAGGGCGCACACAGCTCCGTGCTGACGGCAATGGGAGTTCCCGACAGACTTGCCGACAGCGCTATCCGCGTATCGATCTGCCGTGAAACCACTAACGGCGACATAAACGCTCTTGTCAACGGTATCATTGACGGGTATGAAAATCTTGCCAAGACAAAATAACAAAAGCAGTATCGGACTTGCGTTCGGTACTGCTTTTTGCTATATTATTATCACCAATAAGTGAAAACAAATCCTGCAAGAGGTGAAAGCACTATCATAATTACGGAAAAGCTGAACGATTCAATTGAAACGAGCGTCGCCCGCTGCTCCGAGGGGAACATATCGTGCAGAAGTGCATTAGTTCTGACCTGCAGCGCATCATCGCCGGCGGCTGAGATAGTTCCGCCAAGAACCATAACATAAAAGAGCGGCGAATGTTCGGCGGCAAAGCCTGCAAGCACAAGCACTGAGGTAACAGCGAAAACGGTTTTGCAGCTTGCTTTCGGAAATTTCAGTATCAGCTTTGAACCGATTATCCCTCCCATTTCCATAAACAGCAGTGCAAAACCAAGACCCCATTCGGGGATACCTTTTTCGGGAAGCTTTGCCTGCAGGAAAAACAGCAGGAGAATATCTATCGCGCCGACAAAAGAGTTTGCGAGCATAAGAGCTATTGCCTTGCGTTCTTTTTTTATAAAGTCAAAACTTTCCTTAAAGCAGTTCAGAAGCCTGCACAAAACACGCTCACCCGAGTTTGTTTCGGCGTAAATTTCGTGCAGAGTGGAAAGAACGGCTATCTGTATGATGCCCGTAAGAAGGTCAGTACCGTATGCGATGCGGTGACCTATCGTAAGTGCAAAGCCTGCGCAGAGTGTTGAGATACCGCTGCAAAGACGGTAAATGATGAGCTGATTTGAGCAGAATTTTTCAAACCTGCTTTCCTGACCCGAGAGTTTAAGTGAATCATAAGCCAATGCTTCGTCCGTACCCGAGGAAAAATTGTAACTTAGTGCCATAAAAGCGATCGACATACAGACCGTGAAAAGGTCATCCGAGAGTATCATTATCACATTGCCGATCATTCTCATAACAGTGCTGACGAGCAGCATTTTCTTTCTTCCGAAAACATCGGCAAGAACGCCGGATGGTATCTCAAAAATAAGGCTGACGATGTGAAAAACGGTTTCTGCGATGCCTATCTCAACAAGGCTGTAGTCTCTTGCGGCAAGAATAGCGACCCAAGCTCCCGTGAGTGAGAGATTCCCGAGTACCGATGATGAATACAGCTTTGAAAGCTGCTTTTTGATATCTAACATAAAAAAATCTCCTTAAATCGAATTTTTGAAAATCGTTTAAGAAGATAATGCACACAAAATTATTCAATTTGCAGGAAAAAACTCATCGGAAATTCATATCAAAGCATTTTCTGTGACAAACTGACTTAAAAAAGGGCGCACTATCCCCGTAAAAGGGAAAAACAGATCCTTTTTGAAGCACTACATTTGTCATTTTCCAAAGCATAAAATAAACCTCTTTTGATAAAATTGATCGTCTGAGCTAATATTAGCATACAATGGAGAAAATGTCAAGGGATTAAATAACAAAAAAGACCTTGCAGACGATCTGCAAGGTCTAATGGTCGGAGTGACGGGACTTGAATGCAAAGTAAACTTTCGAGAGATTTTTATTCTGTTGTGGGAATGGCGATTTTACGCCATTTTTTTGATATGGGATTTTAGCTGTTTGGAGATGGTTTAAGTTGGCTTCAGAGTTTTTGACTGGATATTTGACCGGGATTTGACCAAAGAATAACATTAATTACTTATATTTAGATAATTTTTGGTCTACAATTTTGTATCCTGTAGCTAATTCATGGATTATTCTAATTGCTTGAATGTCATCACGGGTTATATTTGGTTTTGATGCTTTTGAATTTGAAGTGGTGGTTTTATTTTGTGGTTTGGATGAAAAGACTTTATTGAAGAATTTAGAAACAAAATGGATAATAGAGTCTTTTTTGGCGCCAACAAGTATTCCAACTAAAAAACTAATAATACAAAGCAAAGCGATTGAGCCAAAAGTCATAGTAACACCTCTTTTTTTCATAAGATTCCACGCTCCTTGGCGATTTTTAGCATTTCGTCTGTATGTTTATCCAATTCGAGTATCATTTTTTTACAGCGTGCAGTATCAGACAAATCAATATCAAGTTCAGGAAATTTTTCTGCAAGGATTATCATTGCACTTCTAACATCTTCAGTTTTCATGAGTTGATTTAGATTATCTGATATTAATTTGTCTGCCTTTTCACAATTATTTGTGCGACAAGCTTCAAGAAATTCAGAACCACCGAATTTGAAGTTACTTGCAAGATTATTTATGGTATCAGACGACCATGTTTTAAAGGAATCAAGAAGATTTGGAGTAATAAAAATCATACCAGTACCTCCACTTTATTGTTTTTTTCCTGTTTGTCAAGGGAATTAAGAACATAATCCCAGCTGTTTGAAAAAGATTCAGTAGTTTTTGTAAGCTCCTCAATAAGAGCTTTTTCACGGTTATGTGCTTCGATATTCTCTTTGTGTTTTTTTGTATCACCTACCAAATTAACAAAATTGCTAACACTGCTTTCGATAATATTTATTATTTCTGCGAATGATTTAAAAATCTTATTAACAAGATTTGTAATAATTGGTATAAGTTCCTCGGCTTCACCCTTAAATATATTATATGCATCGGTAGAAACAAGTGCTGTGCGTATGGATTCTGCGGATTTTTCAAATTCTGCAGTATAATCATTTATGTTAGGCATTTTTATGTAATAAGTTTGTTCACCACAGTGTCCATTAAAAAGTGTATGAAAGAAATTTGTGAAGCCATTCATTGGTTTTAGTATAATCTTTTCAAAGATTGGAGCTGTGGTTATTTTGATTTCTTTTGAAGTAGTATTAAAAACGGGATTAACATTAAATTTAGGAGTATCAAAGTTAAAATCAGGCATTTGGGGAAGTTCTAAATCAAACTCAAATTTTTGTAGTTCATCTTTACAAACTTTAGTTGCTTTTTGAATCCCAGTAATACGATTTTGAATAATTTTTTTGAATGCTGGACCAAGATCCAATAGTTTCGAACTTTCATCATCGGCAATACCTTCAATTTGTTCATGAATATAATTTTTTATCCAATCTTCTAAATTCTGTTTTGAAAAAACTTTTTTTATTGCTTTATCAAGGTCGTCGCTAAAAGCTCGGCCTTTTTCGTCACTAATTTTTTTTAATTCTTGTTTTAATGTGCTATATGACTGTATTTTAATATGATTTAAAAAATTTGTGTAAACATCATTGTCGCTTAAGAAGAGGTCTTCAATGTTTTTCCTCAATATACCTCTAATAGTGTCTTTAGAAATCTCAGTTGCAGAAACACCATAATAATTAAAAAAATAATTTAAGTTTTCAAAACTGGTAACATCTTCATCGTTTAGTAATGTTAAAGCTTCTTTTTGCGGAATTTCTTCCTCTTGGATTTCCTTGGAAAGAAACTTATTTATAGATTCTGAGTATTTGGCAATGATATTTTTTATTTCTTCGATTCGTTGTGTATCACTTGCAATGAGTTTATCAATATTTTCAATCCTATCATGGATAGCTTTGAGAGCCTTATTATTTGCATCAATAGTAACAGTTATATTGTTTACGATCTCATCTCTTGCCTTTGATTTACAGATGTATTCGGTGTAATTAAGTAGATCCGGCATACCGCTATACTGTTTAAGATCATTAGCAGTAACTGTTTTAAAGCCATGGAAACGCTTATATTTTTTTGCTATTCCTTCAATAAAATCAAGTTCGGTTGCAACATTACGATGGCTTGTAATCATATCATCAAGATTATTCATTGCAGTGTATTCAGAGAATTCTGAACCGATTTCTTTCTCGCAATGAATGGTATTATAATATTGAAGAGCTGAAGTGGCAAATACGATGCAATCATTATACAGATCACCCATATCGAGTAGTCGGTTTCTGATGAAGTCGATAATGTATATTGTTGATCTGGGTACGTTTGGATCGATATAACGCATATCCATTTTATTAATTGCAAAAATTAAAGAAGCGAATTTCTGATTCTTATTAAAGTTCTTTTTTATTTCAGTCAAGTATTTCACTTCGTCATCAGTGAGATTTTTTGAATAGTCTATAGCAAATATTGCGACATCACTTTTTTGCATAGCTTTTTTGGCAGATTCAACCTGAGGAGCAGCACCGGCGAGATCAGGACCCGGAGTATCAAATATCGTAAATGAATCAAAATTGTTGCTGTTTGTAACATATTTGATTATCAAGTCACCAATTGATAATCCTCTTTCTTTTGCTGTTGCAGCTTGTTTGAATTCCTTGTCTAATGCTTTGTATACATCAGCAGCATTTGTAAAATTATTGCATTTGTCCTCGAGTGTAATATATTTATCCGGAGTATCAACAAGTTCTATGTGGTATAATTCATCTTCGCTTTTCGTATAAATACATGTGTTAGGGGTTGGCAGTATTAAGCTGGTTGGAGCGTACTCTTCGCCTATCATACTATTAACAATAACGCTTTTTCCTGTTTTCTTAGAAGCAGCAACAGCAACAGTCATTTTTACTTTTTTGGCTGCTGCAACTTTTTCCTGAATAGAAATGCATCTTTGTTTTGCATCATTAATTATGTTATTTAAAACATTTTTTTCCTCATCGGCTAAATCTTTGGCATTCCATTCGTCGCTTAGAGCATTAATGTTTGCTATAGCAGAATCGATCGAATCCGAAATATTGTCAATATTCTTCATAAAGCGTAGTGTTTTATCAGAATCCTTTTCTTCTTTGCGCAGCATAATATTAACCTGAGTTAAGGGATATCCAATAAAAATAAGCTGTTGAGAGATATCGGCAAGTGTAGCTCTATCGTCATTGTTTATTATAATCTTACAGGGGGATCCATCAAGCTTTGAAATCAGAGATGTCATCGATTTGATTTTTTCTTCTTCGCCTGAAGTATCAGCAACTAATGATACATCGATATTTCGCCTTTCATAGCATATTTTGAAATCAAACATTACATTATCTCTAATGTTTTCTTCAATAGCATCATTAAGTGCATCAATGTAAGCGAATAGCTTTAAAGAAGGGTGTGTTAAAACATAAATATTGCTATTGTTATTTAAATAGTTATTAATAATTATATCTGCATCGTTGGAAACATTTTTTCCTTCAAGCGGTGTATAGTTCATTTGTACTTTCCTCCTGTTTTATGCAGTTTTCATTGTATCCATTATTTTCATAATTTCTTTGCGGCAAGCAATGTTCATTTCACGTTCAAGCTGATTAGTTTTTATCTGCTCGTATTTTTCAGGAAGTATCATTGGGATCGTTTTGCCAATGAAATCATAGAATTCATCACTTCGGATGTATTTTTTGATTTCTTCAATAATCAAATACTCCCTTGCAACAAACGGCTTTTCCAGATTAAGAGCTCTTACAAAGCAGTGAAGCATAATATCTTTGAGTATATCTATATCTTCTTTTATATACTGGATTACATCATCATAGTTTCTTGAAGAATTAAAATAACCGTGATAAAGGGCACTGAATTCCTCCTCATCAGTTATATCAGCATTATAAATTGTCTTATTTGTTGAATACTGGTGATCGAGATCATTAAGTGCTTGTTTTGCGTATGCAATGCGGTTGGTTTCGTTTTCATCGGAAGGGATACGTTTTAGAACATTGATGATTTCTGCTCCTGCACTTATCATATCATTTCTTGCGATAGAAATAATGATACTAACAAGGCTCTCGGGTAGTTCTTCTGTCCTAAGGCAAGATGCTACCTTGTTTTTTAATTCTTCAATAGTAGAATTGATCTTGGGGACTGATAAGTTATGGCAAAGTAACTGTCGGCAGAATAAACCATCGGAAAAATTTTTACCAATTTTGTTTACTGCCATTGCTTCTGATGAAGGAATGGTATCATCATAGAAAACAGACATACTGAAATATCCGCTGATATCTCCTAAGAATCTTTGATATCTTTCTTCAGCATAACGTTGGCCGATAAGAAGTTCGTATAAATCAAGGGAATATCGTTCTATGAGGCTACGATAATAGTTTTCTGAATAAACGGAACAAATGAAAGGAGCGAGTTGATCACAGACTTTTTCTTTAATTGAATTGAAATATTTAGATGTGTTATTTACGCCAAGTTTTTTCAGAATGATATTTAGTATCTCATTATATGACTCCTGGTGTTGATTTGATACTATTTCAGCCATTTTTTCTGCAAAGTCCTCTTCATACATTTGACTAAACAGAGACTTACGTGCTTCTGTTTCTATTTCTGCAACATTCATAGTACCCTTATTATCGGCGACAATATTAAGCTTTTTCTTAGCTTCGTCAACCTTTTGGTTTATTAATTCGGAATACTTTTCAGGGACTATCTCGTTCTGAATGTATATTGCCATTTCATCTGATAAAGGCTTATTTTGAATTACATCAGTTTTATGGTTTTCACGATATTCATCAAGTCCTTTTGTGACATTTTCCGTAAAGTCACGCACATATTTTGCGACCAGTACACCATCAACTGAGGCTATCGCGTCAATGTCATCATCAGTAAACTGATCCATAATAGGTGAAAGTAATTCATTAAGTTTGCTTTGCAGTCTTCCTACCCTGCCTTGAAGAACTTTAATACGGGTTGTTTTATTGTATTCTTCAAGTGCATTTCGTATAGAAATGATTCCAAAACCATTTTCCACTGAGGAATTTGTCTTTACGCTAATATTACTATTGTCAAGATTAGACAAGTTATCAATCATTCCATTTGAGTAATCAATTCTACTTTCAATCTTTCCTAATCTTTGTAAATAAGCATTTGCAGAACCAAAGAAAAACCTGGATTTATCAAATAGTATTTTATGCGTTTCTCCCCATTGTTTGTATATTTTGGAAATATTATCATTAAGCTTTTCCGATCTATCTGCTTTATTTGCATAAACAAACAGCTTATCAGACAAGAGTGTTCCATCAGTATCAGTATCTTTTATAACTTCTTTTATCACATTTAATTCTGGAGCAGTTATACTTGGTTCATCAGCAGCTGCAATCATAATTATTGCATCGGCACTATTCATTTTTTCTTTGGTTTGCTTTAAATGCATTTCTGTTGGAGAATTAAAGCCAGGGACATCGTAGATAATCGCATTTGGCATTTTATTAAGTAATGGAGAAGTAATTATGACTTCCTTTACTGCCATTGCTCTTTCCGGAGCAGTAATATATTTATTAAATTCTGAATTATTTTCAGAAAATTTTTCAGGTGATCTGTCAAGATAACTTGAAAGTGTATTTTTATGTTCAATAATGTCACGAATTTCTTGATTGAGTGTTGCATCATACAAAGCTTTCTTTTCGGGATCAACTTTTTCGTATTCAGACTCGTAGTTGACTAAATTTATGTTTGTTAAGGAGAATGAATTAGGGTTTTCAATTCCTAACTTTGAAAGTTTATCACGCAGATCACGTTCAAATTCCTGCTTAGTAAGAAATCTTACTTCCGCAGAACTGTTTTCACTACTGATTATACTTGTTGCTGTATATGTGCAGCGTTCCTCGTCAGTTGGAAGCATATTATTCTCAATCAGTGCATTACAAAAGGAACTTTTACCAGCTTTCTCAAGTCCGACAATTGCTATTTCAAATTCATTATTAACAAGTTTTTTTATAATTTTTTGTGTTTCAATTTGAATCTTGGAAAGATTATTCCTTAAATTATCATCAATAAGTGAATATCCTTTCAAGTTAAGAATATTGCTTATTCCTTATTCTTGTGCATGAAGTTTCTGGATCAATTCCTCTTTGTTTGTTTCGTAATTCATAAAATCCACCTTTGGCACAGAATTGTACCTTTACCTTTCTAAAAAAGAATTAAGGATATTTTCTTGAAGAGTTTTTGTGAAAAGCATCATACAGGCTATTGTTAATAGCATACAATTATACTCTATTACATAATAACATAATTATGTGGCTTTTGCAAGTAGTTATTGAGAGAAAATGTATATAATTTGCATTTTATGTTGTATAGTGGCGTATTATGACTGGTATAAAAATACAGCGGCGCAGCCGCCAACTTAGCTTTGATCCCGTCAAAGCTAACCCCTTAGTACTTTTGACAAGGCACAAGACCTCATCAAAAGAACACGGGGCTCTCCGAGGGGGAGTTTCGCTGTTTGCGAACAGCGGGCAGCCGTTCCCTCTGCACTCCCTTTTAGCTGAAAAGTTAACAGGCATAGCTTACACGGATAATTATTTGCTTAGGCATAATCGTAACTCATACTAAACACCAATTAAACTATAGACAAAATTGATGAAATATGGTATAATATAATAGGTGATTAAGGATGCCAAAAACATATACTATTAACGCAGAAAATGCAGCAGAAATAGAAGAAATAAGAAAAACAATAACAGACAAAAAAGTTGACAGACGTCTGCATGCATACAGCTTCGTGGATAAGGCTTGATGAATGACGAAATAGCTCAAAAATTGGATACATCGGATAAAATGGTAAGTCAATGGGTAAGCGCATACATAAACAACAACGGTGGAATAGCAGCATTGCTTCCCAAAGAACGAATCGGAACGCATAGAAATTTGAGTATCGAAGAAAAAAAGAATTTCTTTCAGCATATACCAAACAAGCCGAAGCTGGTCAAATCATAGATCTGAATGAATTAAAAGCTGCATACATTGAAAAAGTTAGTCATTCCGTTGGAGGAAGTCAGACTTATCGAATGTTAGAACGTCACGGTTGGCGCAAAGTAATGCCAAGAAGCAAACATTAACAAAAAGCAAGCGATGAGGCGATAGAAGCCTCAAAAAAATTAAAGCAAAGTAGAAAGCAACTTTAGCGATTTAAACCACAACAAATATGATAGAGTACGACTTATGTTTCAGGACGAAGCAGGCTTCGGCAGGATAAATAAACCGAAGTATTGATGGTGTGAAAAGGGTATAAGACCATCAGTGCCTTGTCATCATATAAGAGAATACAGATATGTGTATGGTGCAGTTGAACCGCTTACAGGTGAAAGCTGTTTTGTTGTTATGCCCTATTGCAATACCGAAAATATGAATGTTTTTTTGGAAGAGCTATCGAATACATTTCCGAGAGATAAGATCATATTAGCGTGTGACGGAGCTGCTTGGCATAAATCAGGTTCATTAAGAATACCCGAAAATATTGAACTTTTTTTATTCCACCATATACACCGGAAATGAATCCGATTGAGCAGATATGGAAAGAGATCAGAAAACGTGGTTTTAAAAATGAAGTGTTTCAAACGCTTCAAAAGGTTGTTGACAGACTTTGTGATACTATCTGCTCTTTGTCCAATGAAACCATTAAAAGCATTACCGCTAGAGATTGGATTTTATCCTGTTTTTAAATGGTATTTAGCATTACGCAAAAAAGCCACCCTTTTGGGTGACTTTTCGACAGACCGACAGCCCCTTGAGGGGAGGCTTGTAAATCAAATGCGGTTGGCAGACTTTTCAGAACCACTTGAGGGGTAAGGGGCGTACCAAGCCCTTTAAGGGCTTTTGCAAACCACCCGTTGAACAGGTGGTTTTGATTATATTAAGTGCATAGTGGTATGCAGTTTTTCTTACCAAACCAAGTTTCTGCTGTATTAATCATTTCAGGAGTTGGAGCAGCGCAAAATACAACTAAATTTTCCATAGCTCTTGTACAACAAACATAAAACAATTTTCTAGTTCTTTCTAAAACATTTTGATTGCATTTGGGGTGTTCGGGATTTAAGAGGTATTCAAAATTGTATTTAGACCATTCTCCATTATCTAAAATTATAAGAACATTTTTATACTGTTCGCCTTTAATTTTATGTTGTGTAGAAAAAGGGGTATATCCTTCTAAATAATTATATAAAGAAATAAATTCGCTGTACGATACATTAGCAACCCTAGAATAAAGATAGAAATTTGAAGTAATAAAATTATTGATGTTATCATCTTTTACACATAAGTTGCTTTCATTTGCATATTCAATAACTTCTTGTATAGTATTGTTTTTCATATCAATAAGGCATTTTATTTTTTCCTGAATGATTTTTTTGTCAGCTACGCTAGTTATGCGAAATGAAGTTTTTCTTAAAAAGTCGTTATATTGTTTGTTTTCGTATAAAGTAATAATATTCTGAATTTTAAAAAGATGTCTGATTAATTTATCTCTTTTGGAAAGCGAGGATTTGTTTTCATTATCTCCTTTTTTATCGGCGATAAGGCAATCCTTGTCAAAATAAATTTTTCTCACATCGCCAAAAGGCTTGTCCCTTACAATGTCATACAGCCTACTATTATTAGTATCTTCTAAGAAAACATCAATGTATTTTTTGTTACGATGCTCTTTGATTTTAGCATTTCCGCTGTATCTCCAATCTATAGATTTCATGACATAATCGAAAGTATGCGAATCATCAACATCTATGCTATTTTTCTTAATATATGCAATAAAATTTGATTTCAGTTTCAACAGAGGATCTTTATCATAAATCTCCATAAGTTTTGAAAAGCCTGCAGTATTAGCAATTAAATTATGCGTTAGTCTCAATTCCTTAGTTTCTTTTGGATTGGTAAAGTCCCATTCATCAAAATATGTTCTTTGTTTTAAATCATCAATTGATTCTATTTTTCCGTATAAGAATTTTATATTTCCTTGTTTTACTTTACCGTTTTCCATATTGGGAGCCTTTTCATCATCAGAAGGTGCTTGTTTAAGCTCATCTAAACGAAGTATATTACTTAAGTCAATTACGGATTGTGGGTTTCGTCTGTTTTGTTCTTTTCTTACTTCCATTACAAGCCCTTTTTGTATATATTCATTAATATCACCAACGCCGTCATCATAAATAGCTTGCATTGAATCTCCAAAAAAACCGATAATGCTTTTCTTATCAGTTTTTGATAATGAATCAAGTAATATGTTTACTACATATGGAGACGTATCTTGATATTCGTCTACTAAGATAAAATCATATTGACAATTAACTATATTACATAGTTTTATGTATTTTGAAAACATTTTACAAGCCAATATAATAATTTCATCATGAGAGATGTTTCCTTTATCTATGCTCAAATGTTCTGTATATTTAATACCATCTGCAAATTCGTTTGAGTATGGTGTGTCAACATGAATATTTTTAAAATCTGATTCAGTTTGATTAATACCTTCTATTAATGTCTCTTTCAACTCTTTTTGAAACGGAGAAATAATGTCCCAAAGAAAATCATGAATAGTCGATATTCTAATATTTTTGCAAGAAAGTCTGTTTTCTATTTCATCAGCAGCCGCATTAGTATACGTTATACAAGCTATTTTGGCATTCGGAAAAGTTGACGTTATTTTGTTTATTACGGCAACCAGTGAAAAAGTTTTTCCGCTTCCAGCTCCACCGCTCAGTAAGAAATTCTTTTTATTTTTAATGTGTTCAAAAATCTCTTCAAGTTCACTCAATTCTTTTGAAGCCATATTAACCCCTCCTTGATATATGACGGTATTTCCCAATTAATAAAATCTCGACTGCCGTCACTTTTGCTGTTTAATAGGATATCCATTGCCAACGAAGGCTTTTTGTTTACACATTTTTGAGCCAAGTGAAAACTATCCTTATCAGTATTAAAAATGTCCTTGATATTTTTTAAGCCTTGATATAATTTTTCGCATGTTGTGATTTTTTCTTCTACATTATTGCCGGACAAGTCAGTAAATAGTTTTCTATTAATATGAAAAAATGCATCTTCAAAACTGCGTGCATTATATACTACGCCTTCTGTATTTCGTTCAGAAGTCTGATATACAATTAATATATTGCCATTTGGATCTGATATCCACTGACCTGTGATTTTACCAGTAGATGGGTTTTTTTCTTCAGAATATTTAACTATTTTATCTGTCAAAGTTAATTGTGTTAATGTTTTTATACTGTTTTCCCCTCTCTCGGCAATTTTACTGTTTAGAGCCTGTTGACACTATTTTAGCCACGTGAAGATACACGCGATTTGAACGAA
>OLGB01000867.1_pt1 | contig 39551 bp, 30 predicted proteins | sample 1605691 | NCBI WGS metagenome assembly OLGB01 (sample SAMEA3888925, study PRJEB22519) | human gut metagenome | biome: human gut; feature: human-associated habitat; material: faeces | place: Denmark | collected 2010
ATCAAAGATTCTTGTTCTCACATAATATTCAATAAATTTAAAAAATCTATATTCTGCTTTAAAATTATAATAATAATTATTATCAAATTCTTTAATATAAAATTGTCTATTATCCATTAATACTCTTGATGATACTAATATTGCTTTATATTCTTCATTATTTTTTATATCTATAAATTTATCTTTAGTTACTTTTCCTGCTTTTATCTCAAAGGATATTGCTATAGTAAATATTAGCATTGTTTGAATTACTCTATTACTAATATCAGGATATTTTTGTGTTACAACTTGATATATTTTTTGAAAATCTTTTAATGCATGTTTTAAAATTCTTAAGTTTCTAGTTCCACTTTTTTTAAATGTTGAAATTATAAGGTTTATATTTGTTCTATAAAATCTTTCTAAATCAGGATCATCTTCATATCTAATTAATATTCCATTTATTATATAATCAAATTTTGGAGCATATTCAAATGTTTCGCCTATAAGTTTTTCTTTTATTCTTTCATAATCATTTGCTTTATCAAATACATTTTCTATTTGGTCTTTTATTTTTTCGACCATAGGCTTATTATTATCTTGTAACTCACCTTCTTTATCAAGTATATATGTAGCTATAAATGTTTTCATTTCCAAATTGCTACTTTTTATTTTTGTTGATAATTCTTTTTCATTACATATTATTATTGTTTTTATATGATCATGCTCAACAAAATTATTTATATATCCTAAAATGTCTATAACATCTACATTTGCTCTTTCTAGGTCATCGAAACATAATACTTTATCATCTGTAGAGAAAAATTCTTCATAATCTATTTTTCCTTCATTTGCTGATACTCCAAATAGATTTGCCATATCTAACCCTGTTTTAGCATATTCTGGTATTGTCATTTCTTCATGTTGATTCATATATTTTTTTAAGTTTTTGTCCATAAGTTGTGTTGTTTCTATAAAAATCTTTTTACTTATATCTTCAAGATTAGAAATTCCATATAATGACATATATATTGTTTTATATTGTTTTCCATTAAATTTCATGGAATCTATTTTCTTTCTAATTTTGTTATTCCAAAAATGTGTTTTTCCTGAGCCCCATTCTCCATTAATCATTATTGCATAATCTGTATAATCTGCTCTTACATAATCTAATATGCTTTCAACTAAGTCTTCCATAAATCTATAGCAAATGCTTTTATTCGCATTTTCTCCTTTCTATTTAATCTTTTGCAAGAGTTAGTACACCTATGTTTTCTTTTTTTATTCTCTTAGAAATTTCTTTTACCGCTAAATAAGAAGTAGACCCTGAACCAAACCCTATAGTTTCCCCATTTTTAACTTTTCTTTTTTTATTCCATTTTTTCTTAAGAGATTTGAACATTCATTTAATGTACTTCCAGTTGTATAAATGTCATCTATTATAAGAATTTTATTGTTCATTATTTTTTCTATATTTTTTATCTTAAATGCTCCTTTTATATTTTCTTTTCTTTCTTTTTTATTTAGTGTACTTTGCGGTACAATATTTTTAGTTTTATATAATATTCTACTTTCTATTTTTATTTGTAAAATACTTGAAATTATTTCTGCTATTAATTGACTTTGGTTATAGCCTCTTTGTAGCCTTCTTTTCCAACTTAATGGTACCACAATAATTATATCATATTTTTTTAATTTTTCCAAATATTCTTTTCTTTCTATCATATTCTCGCCTCCATAATCATTATACTATATTTTTTGCAAATTTATTCGATTTATTGTACACTGTTATGATAAATGAGGATATTCTCTGAAAGGAGCTTTACTATGAAATATAAGAATATCGTATTTGACTTTGGAAATGTGATTGGAACTTTTAACGGCAGAGAGATCATTCGCTCTTTTGTTACTGATGAGACTGATGTCGATTATCTCTGCGATCTGATCTATGCACACTGGACTGAACTGGACAGCGGTGCGATCGATTATCAGGAGTATCGAAATGAAATTTTGCGTACGATTCCCGAAAGGCTTTATGATCCCGTGGATCTTTTCTTCCGTGAATGGCCTGGCTGTGCAAAGCCACTGCCACAGACGCTTGCATTTGTCCGGGAATTGAAAGAGCGGGGAATCCCGGTCTATCTCCTTTCCAATGCACCGACTTACTTTGCAGATTATATGAAGGATCACGAGATCCTGAAGCCTTTCGACGGGATCCTGTTCTCTGCTCCGATCCACATGGCAAAACCGGATCAGGAAATTTACGAATATTTCTTCCGCAAATTTGATCTGAATCCTTCTGAATGCTTCTTTATTGACGATCTTGAAAAAAATATCCAGGGAGCGAAAGATGCCGGTATGGACGGAATCATCTTTACCGGTGATATCCAGGCAGTAAAAGATGCCATTGATTTCTGATAAAAATGTCATGATGCCAGGGGCAAAAGGTCTAAGCCCACATGAGCTTGCTCATAGGTGGGTGAAAGACCTTGGCCCCCGCTCCGTCCCTGAATCCGGAAAGTGCAAGCGCCGTTTTCACAGCAGATGGTGTTTATAACGTAGCAAACGTAGGCACCGCCTTCACCGGCATTGTCAGCAAGGGAACCATCCGCCTCGGGGATAAAGCATACATCCTTTTAAAGAACGGTTCCTCTGTTCTTGTGACAATAAACCGGATTGAAGTATTCAAAAAGCTTCTGGATTCCGCATCCGCAGGCACAAAGATAGGCTTAAGCTTTTCAGAAAATATTACAAAGGAATCTGTCCTTACAACAGCCTCTGTTATTGTTCTCTGAAAAGCAGATATATACTAAAAACAGCGTGGCGTTGTAACATGTACTCCGTCACGCTGTTTCCTGTTTCTACCCCTGGCTTATTCTTTCTGCCATATGTTTATTCCTGCTTCTTCTTTTTTCTGAACCTTTCCTTTTTCGGCTTTTCCTGATTTTGTGACTGTGCCTCTTCCTGTTTCCTGCTTAAGTAATCCGCCGCATCATCCGGTACATCATCCAGATTTTCACTGCCGATATCTACCTGCAGAGGCTTTCTCTTAAAGAGAATGTCATACATGACAGGAATGATAAACAGAGTCATCAGTGTGGCATAGGCAAGACCTCCAGCCACAACAATCGCCATGCCTCTTGACATCTGGCTTGCCAAATCATCTCCGAAAAGAAGGCTTGCCATGGCAAGAATCGTTGTCAGCGCCGTCATCAGAATCGGGCGCATTCTGGTCTTTCCTGTGGCAATCAGGGCATCTCTTCTTTCCAGTCCACCCATTCTGAGCTGGTTTGCGTAATCTACAAACACAATACCATTATTGACAACCGTACCCAGAAGGACGATAAAGCCCATCATTCCCATAACAGACAGCGGCTCCTGCATAACAAGAAGCCCTATCAGACCTCCCGTAAAGGCAAGGGGTACTGTAAACAATACGATAAAGGGGCTCAAAAGGCTCTGGAACTGCGCTACCATAACCAGATAGATAAAGGCAAGTCCCAGAAGCAGTACCTTACTCATCTGTACCACCATCTGATTTACCGTGTCAGATTCTCCCGCGGAATCCAGAGAATAGCCTGCCGGAAGCTCGTAGGAATCGAGCAGCGGCTGGAGCTGTCTGGAAAGCAGGGTTGCATTATAGCCCTCTGCCACCGTTGCCGTTACCGTCATATACCGGCTCTGGTTCTCCCTGTTAATGCTCTGTACGCCCTCTTCCATCTGAATCTTCGCAAACTCGGAAAGAGGATGGTCCTCTGTCACCGTATTGCCGTTATCATCGGTTGTCTGGACAGCAAAATTGTAGTCCAGCAGATTTTCCTTTGTCAAAGGCTCTCTGGTGTCCTTTACCACGATTTTCATTTCAATTCCGTCAATTGTCACCGTTGTGGCATCTGCCGTTTCCGATAAGGCACTGTTCAGCTCTGAGAAAATCTGTGCCACGGTAATTCCCTTTCGCATTGCCGCATCTCTGTCCAGCACAAGGCGGATAACCTGGTCAGGCTCCTCCTGTCCGTTGGAAATCGTTTCATATCCGGGAACAGCTGCCACCATATCCATGATTTCTTCTGTAATGCGGGTCAGTTCCTCCAAATCATCCCCGTAAACCTTAATGGAAAGACCGGAGCCCATCATGGTGCTCATTTCCTCCATACCGGTGGAAATGGTTACTTCACAGTCGATATCTGCCGTTTTTTCCTGAATTTCCCGGCAAATCCGCTTTACTTCATTTTCTCCTGCATTTGCATCCTCTGTCAGAAGCATGCAGGTAAAGCTGTCATAGGTATCATCCGAAATACCGGAGGAAGAAGCCACCAGCGTCGTATCTCCGCCTGCCATTGCACCCACGCTCGCCACTCCGTCAATACTCATGATGGCATCCATCACCTGGTCTGCCCGTTTATAACACTCCTCTTTGTCCGTACCCTCCGGCATCTGTATCGAAATCTCTATCTGATTAGATGTCATATCCGGAATCATGACAATACCCATCCGCATAACCGCCCAGATACTGAATACCAGAAGTCCAATGGCAATAGCAAGAGGCACTACCTTTACCTTCAGGCAGAATGCCAGCATTTTTCCATAAATTTCCTGCACCTTATCAAACCAGGGATGCTTTTTCTCACCGGACTTTTTCAGCAGCGTAGAGCCTGCTGCCGGAACAACTGTCATGGCAATAAACAGGGACGCTCCCAGTGTAAAGATAATCGTCAGACTGATTGGCATCATCAGTTCCCGTACCGTACCTGTGGTAAATACCATCGGCAGGAACACGCAGATAGTCGTCAGGGTGGAGGCAATGATTGCTCCCGCCACCTGCTTTGTACCCTGAACTGCCGCTCTGGCTGCCCCTACGCCTCTGGAACGGAGTCTGTAAATATTTTCGATAACAACTATGGAGTTATCCACCAGCATACCGATTCCCAGCGACAAACCGGAAAGGGACATCATATTTAAAGAAATATCGGAAAAATACATCAGTACAAGGGCTGTCAGAACAGAAAGGGGGATGCTGACCGCTACAACAATGGTCGGCTTTACATCCTTTAAGAACAGCGCCAGTATCAGAATCGCAAGGGCTGCTCCCACAATCATGCTCTGCAATACGCCCCGGATAATCAGGGTAATGTAATCTCCCTGATCCATCATAACCATGACAGAAAGCCCCGGATAATTATTCTCCAAGTCTTCAATTGCAGCCCGGACATTCTTGCTGACCTCATTGGTTCCCTCCGTAGAGCCCTTGAATATGGAAAGAATGATGGCATCCTGACCGTCCAGCTTTGCATAGCTTGCATCCGCATTATCTATCTGCACAATATCTGCCACATCGCACAATCTGACATCGCCGATATCTTCTATGTAAGTCAAAACCACCTGGGACAGTTCTTCTATACTCTCAAAGTTGTTTCCTACCTTTAACAGCCAGGAATTGTCCTGGGCATCATCCAGATATCCCGCAGGCATAGAGAAGTTCTGGGCGTAAATAAGCTGCGCCAGCGTATTGATATCCAGCAGCTTATCCGCATTTGCCGAGCGAAGTGCCTCCGCCTTCTGTATCTCAAAATTCTCCAGGGATTTATTAAATTCCTCCCAGCCGTCCGCAATCTGCTTCTTTGCATCCTCAATGGATTCCCAGCCGGAGGTAATCTGTTCCTGGGCGGAATCCAGATTTTCCTTTCCGGAATCAATGGTAGACTGGGCGGAATTTAAGGCGCTCTGTCCCGCTGCTATCTGGGCGGAGGCCGCGCCAAAGCCCGCTGCCGCCTCCAGCTTTGCCTTCTCAATATCCGTATAGGAAACTCCTGCCTTTTTCAGCTCTGCCTCTGCCGCGGTAACAGCCGCCTCTACCCCCGCCTTTTCCACCTGCAGGCTTTTCAGGGAAGCCGCATAATCAGAATAGCTTTCCAGTCCTGCCTTCTGGGTCTGATACCCTTCTGCCGTTTTCTGGAACAGTTGTCCTCTCTCCTCTGCCGTCATGGCATCCCATGTAACGGCATCCACCCCAAACATACCAAGGCTCATGCCGGAGGCGTTCAGCACTCCTTCCAGAGCTGCCGAATCCATTGCCGTAAGGATTGCAGACTGGGTCGGGTCCGTCAGCATGGTAATCATGGCATCCAGCCCTGCTACCATGGCAGGAATGTCATCCACTGTCTTTCCCTGTGCTGCCAATGCCGCCTCTATCTGACCCGTGGCTGCCTTTAACGCCGCTTCCTGTGCCTGTAAGCTCAAAAGGTCTGTCTGCAGGGCATTTAACTGGTCCAGCGCCTTGCTGGCATTTGCCAGTTGTTCCTCCACAGAAGACTTCTGCTCATCCAGTTCGTTTTTAGCATCTTCCAGTTCCGATTTATTGTCATCCAGCTTCTTCTGGGCATCCTCAAGCTCCGTTCTGCCGTCGTCAATTTCCTGCTGCCCGTCAATCAGCTCCTGTTTACTGTCCTCCAGCTTTTTCTCAGAATCCTTTAACTGCTTCTTTGCATCCTCAAGCTGTTCCGCCGCATCCGCAAAGGCATCATTTGCCTTCATCAGTATCTTTTCATTCAGAATATCAATTTTTTCCTGATTCAGCTCAACAGAAATGGAATTCTCCACCAGACCGATATCGGAAACACTGGTAACACCCTCCTGACGTTCCAGATAGGGAATTATCGTATCCTCCACAAACCGGGAGGTTTCCTGAATATCCCTTCCCTCATAGGCAACCGCCAGATAAACCGATGCCATCATATCCATGCTGATTTCCATGATATTCGGAGTACCACATTCCTCCGGCAGCGCCGCCTCCACATTATCCAGCGCACTGGATACTTTTACCATGGCGGAATCCATATCCGTTCCATCTGCAAATTCCAGTTCCACAATACCGTAATTTTCATAGGACATGCTGTATACGTTCTTTACACCGGAAATGGAGCCCAATGCGCTCTCCATCGGTTCGCACACACTGGACTCCACTCTTTCCGGGCTCGCCCCCGGATAGGTTGTTATCACTAACATATACGGCAGACTCATTTCCGGCAGAAGGTCTGTTGTCATGCCGGAAAGACTGACAAATCCCAACATAATAATGGCAACTACCATTACCAGAATTGTAAACGGTTTCTTTACACTAAACTTTTCCATAAGTCAACATACGCCTTTCCTTACACTGACACTCCCTGTATCAAACGTTTCCGTTCTCCAAAAAGATTTGAAAAACCGGCAGACTCTGGTAGTATGTTACCACTAACCGGCTCAGAAATCCATTAAAAAAGTCTAAAACTTTTATTTTCCGGCTTCATTTTTCAAAAGCCCTCTTATTTTCTGTTTCGCCCGGCTTAAAGCGTTATCTGTTGCCTTTTCGTCCCGTCCAAGCACTCTGGCAATCTGGGAATAATTCATCCCTGTTCTGTATAAATCAAGAACCTGCTTTTCAAATTCGCTCAGTTCCTTTTCCATCGCCCGTTCCAGATAATCCACCCGCTCCTTATCCAGCACAAGCTCCTCCGGATTCAGCTTTGTCCTGTCCGCCAGCAATTCCACCAGAGGCTGCTCCTGCCCCTTTTGTTCCCCGCTATCCTCCTGGCTGTCCAGAGAAACATAGGTATTCAGCGGCAGGTGCTTCTTTCTTTTGGACGCCTGCACCGCCGTATACATCTGTCTGCTGATGCAGAGCTGGGCAAAGGTAAAAAAGCTGGCATCCCTGCCGGAATCATAATCCCGGACAGCCTTAAACAGCCCTATCATACCCTCCTGAATCAAATCCTCCGTATCTGCCCCCAGAATAAACATGGACTTTGCTTCCCGCCGCACCAGATTCTTATATTTATTGCAGATATAATCCATAATCGGGGCTTCCCCCTCCCGCAAAGAGTCAATCAGCTCCTCATCCGTCATGGATTCATATTTTTCCTCCATATCCGCTCCTTTTTCCCGGCTCTTCCTTCCCCGTCCGTTCCTGCCCTGGCTTCCAGTTTTCCGCTTCTTCCTTCCCTGTCCGTTCCTGCCCTGGCTTCCACTTTTCCGCTTCTTCCTTCCCTGTCCGTTCCTGCCCTGGCTTCCACTTTCCCGACTCTTCCTCCCTTGGCTTCCTGACAAGTTCCTATCCTAATCTCTGCCGTACAATTTCGTATGCCAGCACTCCTGCTGCCACCGAAGCATTCAGGGAATCAATATCCCCCTTCATGGGGATGGAGGCTATCATATCACATTTTTCCTTTACCAGTCTGCCTACGCCTTCTCCCTCATTTCCGATAACAAGCCCGATAGGCCCCTTTAAATCAAGCTGATACATGGTTGTCCCGCCCATATCCGCGCAGACAAACCACAAGCCCTCTTTCTTTAAATCCTCAATGGTCTTTGCCAGATTCGTCACCTTTGCAACAGGCGTATAATTCAGCGCTCCTGCGGAGGTTCTTGCAACCGTCGCCGTCAGTCCCACTGCCCGGTTCTTCGGAATAATGACCCCGTGTGCCCCTGCCAGATTTGCGGTTCTGATAATCGCCCCCAGATTATGAGGGTCCTCGATATTGTCCAGCAAAAACAGAAAAGGCGCCTCTCCCTTTTCTCTTGCCGCCGCCAGCATATCCTCTACTTCCGCATATTCATAGGCTGCCGCTATGGCAATCACACCCTGATGCTTTCCCGTTTCCGACATCTGGTCAAGCCGCTCCTTCGCCACATACTTCACCAGCGTATCCTGCTTTTTTGCCTCTCTTTTGATTGTCATTATCGGGCCGTCCTGACAGCCGTCCAGAACATAAAGCTTGTCTATCGTCTTCCCGGAGCGGAATGCTTCAATGACTGCATTTCTGCCCTCTATGGTAAATTCCTGATATCCTGTTTTTTTCTCCATTTTTATATCCGTTTCTGCGCACTTCTCCACCATATAACGAGTTTATGTCCAGTGCGCCCAGACAAAAATCTCACCATTAAAAAATGCTTCTCACCTAAAATTCGATGCCCGTCAGTTCAATTCCCTGTTTCACCAGAAAAAGGGCTCTTTCCATCTGGTCGGTCAGATACAGATACCCTATCACAGCCTCCAGCCCGGTTGCCTTCATATATTCTGCCGCCGTGGCATTTTTTGCTGTGGTATGGGGCTTGGCATTCTTCCCTCTCCGGTATATTGCCTTTTCTTCCTCTGTCAAAAGCTCCATCAGCGCAGCAACAATCGCCGCCTGGGCACCGGCGCTGACAAACCGTACCGTAATCCGGTGCAGCTCGTTTGCCGGTCTGTTCGCCCTTTCCACAACAACCGTCCGGATAATCAGGTCATAAACAGCATCCCCGATATAGGCAAGGGTCAGGGGGGAATAGGTTCTGATATCCTGTTCCTCTCCCCCAAAACTGCCCTGAATCAACTGGCGAAATGTCTGATACTCCCCGCTTTTTTCCAACTCTGCCATCCTAATCTCCATTCCTGCGCATGCCTTTTGCGCATCCCGGGTTTGTGTCTGTGCCTCTTATGCCCGATGCCACTTGACACCTTCTCTGGTATCCTCCAGTACAATGCCCTTTTCCAGAAGTTCATTTCGGATGGCATCTGCCTTTGCAAAATCCTTTGCCTTCTTTGCCTGCTTTCTCTCTTCAATCTTTTCCAGCACATAGGCTTCCAGCTCGGCATCCACGCCGTTATCTGCCTGCTTTGCCTCATGGGCTGTTGTCAAATCCAGTGACAGAACCTTGTCGAAGCTTTCTGCCAACGCATACTTTGTGGCATCAGACATATCATCCTTTAACATGTCATACAGCACCGTAATCGCCATGGAAGAATTTAGGTCGTTGCAGAGGGCATCCTCAAACTTCTCCTTATACTCCGCAAACTTCTTCTCATCCACAGCCCCGCTTCTGTCCAGCGTGCCTATTTTCTTTACCAGCTTGTCATAGGCTGCGCTCATGTTGTCCAGTACTTCATAGGAAAATTCCAGGGGCTTGCGATAATGGGACTGTAAGCAGAACAGCCTGTAAACCACCGGATTATATCCCTTCTCCTCCAGCAGGGAAACCGTCAGGAAATCTCCCTTGGATTTACTCATCTTGCCGGACTTGTCATTCAAATGATGTACATGGAACCAGTAATTACACCACTTATGTCCCAGATAGGACTCACTCTGGGCAATTTCATTGGTGTGATGAGGGAAAATATTGTCCACGCCGCCGCAGTGAATATCCATATATTCACCCAGATGCTTCATGCTGATGCAGGAGCACTCAATATGCCAGCCGGGATAACCAACGCCCCAGGGACTTTCCCATTTTAACTCCTGGTCGTCAAACTTTGACTTTGTAAACCAGAGGACAAAATCACTCTTGTTTTTCTTATTGTCATCCTCCTCCACATCATCCCGGACGCCTACTAAAAGCTCCTTCTCGCTCTGATTGGAGAACACATAATAATCCTTTAATTTGGAAGTATCAAAATAAATATTTCCACCTGCCTCATAGGCAAAGCCCTTCTCCAGAAGCACAGAAACCATATGGATAAATTCCGGGATGCAGTTTGTTGCAGGCTCCACCACATCCGGGGTCTTGATATTCAACTTTGCGCAGTCTGAGAAAAAGGCATCCGTATAGAACTTTGCAATCTCCATAACGGTCTTATGCTCTCTCTTCGCGCCCTTTAACATCTTATCCTCGCCGGTATCCGCATCACTGGAAAGATGTCCAACGTCCGTAATATTCATAACTCTCTTCACATCATATCCAAGATAGCGCAGAGTCTTTTCCAGCAAATCCTCCATAATATAGCTTCTCAGGTTTCCGATATGGGCATAATGGTATACGGTAGGCCCACAGGTATACATTGCCACCTTTCCGTCTACATTGGGAACAAACTGTTCCACCTTTTTTGTCAGCGTATTGTAAAAATTTAATTTGTTTTCCATATTTCGTTCCTTTCTCTTTATCTTACTTTTTTATTCTGTTTTTCTTGCACTGCTTTCCTTCTGTTCCGTCTTAGCTTACTCTGCCTTTCTTTTTACTTTGCTTTTCTTTACTCTGCTTTAGGGTTTATTATTCCTGCTTTTGTTCTGTCGGATGACTTTGCTTCTCTGCCTTCGCTTCCCGCTCCAGAAGCTTGACCTGCTGCTCCAGTTCAAGCAGCCTGTTTGTCAGCTCGGAATTTGCCATCTGCAGATTGGCAATGTCCTCCTTTACCGGGTCCGGTAAATCCGTCTGGTTCATGGATTCCTGAGGCAGCGCCACATTATTGCGCTTTACCACCCGTCCCGGCACACCAACCACCGTAGAATTGGGAGGAACCTCGCTTAGAACCACGCTTCCCGCACCGATTTTGGAATTATCTCCTATGGTAAAGGAGCCTAATACCTTTGCTCCGGCGCTAATCATAACATTATTCCCCACGGTAGGATGCCTTTTTCCATGCTCCTTACCGGTTCCGCCCAGCGTTACCCCCTGATACAGGGTCACATTATCTCCGATAATCGCCGTTTCTCCGATAATGACTCCGTTTCCATGGTCGATAAAAAGCCCCTTTCCAATCCGCGCCCCCGGATGAATTTCAATTCCGGTTTTCCTGACACCTCTCTGGGAAACCCACCGTGCCCAGAAATAATGCCCCGTTTCATATAATCTGTGCGCCACCCGGTAATGTAACATTACCTTAAAGCTTGGATACAGGAATACTTCCATGGAAGAATGAATTGCCGGGTCACGCTCCCTGATAATGGCAATCTCTTCTTTGATATTCTGAATGAATCCCATCTTACTCTCCATTTCTGCGGAACAAAAAAGCCGCGGATTTCGTTTCCATAAGAGACGAAATTATCCGCGGTTCCACTCTGCTTAAAGGCATACTGCCTTTCCCTTAATACGCTTAACGCGCGCCAACGTGCCTGCCTATCCACAATAATATGTTTTCAGCCTGCCTGCTCCCGGATGCACTTTACTTTTCTTCCCGCGAAGGATGCTTACAGCCGCCGACATCCTCTCTCTGACACCTTCCAAAAAGCTACTCTTTCCGTTCTCTGCATTTTTCTCTTGTTTCACACTTCTACTAAACAGAATATGCAAAAACACATCATTTGTCAACCTGTTTTCTGCAGCCGCTGCATCCTGCGCATCCGCCGGATATCTGCTGGGCTGTCAGGTCATAGGGACTTGTCAGCATACAGACCGCCTGAGAGGAAATTCCCTCCCCGCTTCCGGTAAAGCCAAGTCCTTCCTCCGTGGTTGCCTTTACATTCACACAACTGATATCCATCTGCAGGGCTTCCGCAATGTTCTCCCGCATTTTATCAATATAGGGGCGCATTTTCGGTGCCTGGGCAATAATGGTCGCATCTATATTTTCTACCAGAAAGCCTTTTTTATTCAGCATTTCTCCTACTTTTTCCAACAATGCAACGGAAGAAATCCCCTTATAGGCAGCATCCGTATCCGGAAAATGCTTTCCGATATCTCCCATTGCAGCAGCCCCCAGCAGAGCATCCATCACTGCATGCAGCAGCACATCCGCATCAGAATGTCCCAAAAGTCCCTTTTCATAAGGAATCTCTACCCCGCCGATTATCAGTTTCCTGTCCTCCACAAGCCGGTGGACATCATATCCCATTCCAACTCTCATATCCTGTTTCCTTCCTGAAACTTAACTGTTTTTCTTTCTCTTCGGGCGCGCAAAAGCAATCCTGCTGTCGCTGCCATCCATCCTCACATCCCTTGGTCTGTCGCTTCTCTTTTCCGGACGGGACTCTCTGCGGTGCTCGCTTCCGCTCTTCCCGGCTTCCTCCCGTCTGCCAAATCTTTCGCTCCGGGATTCTCTCCGGCGTTCGCCGCCTTCTCTTCTGTCTTCTTCCCGTCTGCCGTATCTTCCGCCGCGGGATTCTCTCCGGCGCTCGCCGCCTTCTCTTCTGTCCTCCTCCCGCCTGCCGTATCTTCCACCACGGGATTCTCTAAGACGTCTGCTGCCTTCTCTTCTGTCCTCTTCCCGTCTGCCAAATCTTCTTCGGCGCTCCGGCTCCTTCTCTGCCACAATCTCGGCTCCCATATCGCCGATCTGAAGCTTTAACATGGCTGCTGCAAGCTCCAGCGCATCACAGCCCTCTTCCTCCAGCTTTCTCTGCAGAAAGCTCTTCATCAGCTCCATATCCTCATGCTCATGCAGCTCCCATGCACGGTTTAAATACTTGTCCGCCTTTGCCTTTAATACCTTTGCCGCTCCCGGCAGCTTCTTTTCCTTGATTTCCGTATGACAGATTCTTTCGATTTCCCGAATCCGGTACATTTCCCGGCTGCCAGCCAGCGTAAAAGCACGCCCCGTCTTTCCGGCTCTTCCCGTTCTGCCGATACGATGCACATAATACTCAATATCCTGTGGAATATCATAGTTGATGACCGCTTCTACATTATCCACATCAATTCCTCTGGCTGCCACATCCGTTGCAATCAGAATATTGGTGCTGCCGTTTCGGAAACGGTTCATTGCCACATCCCTCTGGTGCTGGGACATATCCCCGTGAAGTCCCTCTGCCATAAAGCCATTCTTCTTGAGTACCTCCGCCAGCTCATCCACCTTGGACTTTGTATTACAGAAAATCAGGGCAAGCTTCGGCTGATAATATTCCAGAAGCCGGATGCAGGCAGCATCCTTGTCCTGCCTTGCCACCCGGTAATAGCGCTGGGAAACCAGCGGAATGGTCAGTTCCTTTGCCGCTACCTTCACAAGCCTTGCATTTTTCTGGAACCGGCTGGTAATATCCAGAATCGGCTGGGGCATGGTTGCAGAAAAAAGAGCTGTCTGATGTTCTCCGGGAATCTGTCCCAGAATCAGCTCCATATCCTCTCTGAAGCCCATGTTCAGCATTTCATCCGCCTCGTCCAACACCACCATGGAAACCTCGTCCAGCTTAATCGTATGGCGGCGCATATGATCCATCACACGTCCCGGCGTTCCCACAATAATCTGCACTCCTCTTAAAGCGGCTATCTGCTTTCCGATTTCCTGCCCGCCATAGATGGGAAGCACCTTAATCCCGTGCATATATTTTGCCATTTTCCGCAGTTCTTCGCTCGCCTGAATGGCAAGCTCTCTCGTAGGGCATAAAATAACCGTCTGGAGCTTCTTTACCTCCGGATTGGTTTTCTGCAGAACCGGGATTCCGAAAGCAGCCGTTTTTCCCGTTCCGGTCTGCGCCTGCCCGATAATATCCTCTCCCTCCAGCAAAAAGGGAATCGCCTGCTCCTGAATCGGGGACAGCGTTTCAAAGCCCATCTCCCTGACTGCCCGCACAATTCTTTCATCCAACATTTCAAAATCTTCTATTTTACTCACACTACTCTCCAATCTTTCCCAAAAAGTATGGAGGAATCTCCCTATAAACGGATTAAATTCCCCCATTCACACATTACCTTACATTTTATCCGGTGCGGAAAAGCCCAGTACATCAATACAGCTTTCCAGCACATTTAAAGTCAATACCAGCAGCGCAATCAGCCCCTGCTTTCTCTCTTCCTTTTCTTCCCCTAAAATCTTGGTTTCATGATAAAAATGGTTAAAGGCATTTGCCAAATCATATACATAGGCACATACCTTATGCGGCGCGGTTTCCTCTGCCGCGTTCTGCATCATTGCCTGGAACTGTACCAGCTCCATCATCAGCTCCTTCTCAGAAGTATTTTCCGCCTTCCGAAGTTCGGTACTTTCCGGATTTCCTCCCTGCTCTCTGTATTTTGCAAGAATGGACTTAATCCGCACAATGGTATACAGAATATAAGGGCCGGTATCTCCCTCAAAAGAAGTAAATCTGTCCACATCAAAAACATAATCCTTGGATGCCTGATTGGAAAGGTCGCCGTAAAGCAGTGCGGAAATGGCTACCATATCTGCCACCTTCCTTGCTTCTTCCTCGGACATTTCCCTGCCTTCCCGAATCTTTCTGTACATTTCATCCTTGGTATCCTGAATCAGGGTTTCCAGACGCATAACCCCGCCATCTCTCGTCTTAAAGGGCTTTCCGTCCTTTCCGTTTACCGTACCGAAGCCAATCCACTTTAACTCTGTTTCCGGCTCCACCAGCTTTGTCTTTCTCGCGCAGCGGAATACCTGGTCAAAATACAAATCCTGACGCTTGTCCGTCAGATAAATGATTTCATCAGGATGATACAGGCGCATACGCTCCATAATGGTTGCCAGGTCTGTTGTATTGTAAAGAGAAGCCCCGTCCGACTTTAAAATCATACAGGGAGGAACCTCCTTGGTATCCGTATCCTTCTTTACATCTACCACAAGCGCTCCGTCACTGATATAGGCATAGCCGTTTTCCTTCATGTAGGCAACCATTTCCGGAATCAGCTCATGCACATCGCTTTCGCCCTTCCAGAGGTCAAATTCCACATTCAGGCTGCTGTAATTTTTCTTCAAATCCGCTACGGAAACATTCAAAATATGCTGCCAGAGAGCGCGGTATCCCCTCACACCGTTCTGCAGCTTATAGGTTGCCTCCATGGCAAGCTCCTTATAAGCGGCATCCTCCTTGGACTTTGCACTGGAAGCAGGGTAAATCTCCTCCAGCTCGGAAATGGTAAAGGGTGCTTCCCTGGGATATTCCCCGGTATAGCTTTCATCAAAGTAAACCAAATCCGGCTTTCTCTCCTTTAAGCCCATAATCACAAGCCCCATCTGCAGCCCCCAGTCCCCCAGATGAACATCGCCGATTACCTCATGTCCCACATAACGGTTGATGCGCTTGATGCTCTCACCGATAACCGCAGAACGCAGATGACCTACGTGAAGAGGCTTTGCCACATTCGCTCCGCCGTAATCGATAATAATTCTCTTTTTCTTCTCCGGTGCTTCCAGACCAAATTTCGGCTCCTCTGCCATCTGGCGAAGCTGTTTTAACAGAAATTCCTCTGAAATTTTCAGATTCAGAAATCCCGGTGCCACTGCTTCTGCCCCGGCAAATACTTCGCTTTCTGCTAACTTTTCAGCAACCTCCCCTGCAATCACAAGAGGTGCCTTATGATACTTCTTTGCCCCCGCCATGGCTCCGTTACACTGATATTCACATAAGTCCGGGCGGTTGGAAACAGAAACCTTTCCAAGAGAAGCCTCGTACCCTGCTTCCTCGAATGCCCGTCCCATTTCTTCCGATAATACATCTAAAATCTTTTTCATATATTCCTTCCATTCCGTAAAATCACTTGTTTTTACCGTATAGGCTATTGTACCTTATTTTTGGAAAAAACACAACCGCAATAATTCTGTCTGTACAGGTCATATTCCGCAGACAATTCCACAGAACGCTTATAGCCGTTTTTCTTCTTAAAATCAGAGGGCAGCCAGGGCACCTGATACTCCCCTGAAAGCCGATTCCCGATTTCATTCAGCTTTGCCGCATTCTTTAATGGGCTGATAGTCAGGGTTGTGGTAAAATAATCATACCCGCCTGCTGCCGCCCGCTCCGCCGTTTCCCGCAGCCGCAGTTCATAGCAGCGAAAACACCTCTCGCCCCCCTCCGGACACTTCTCATACCCCCTTGCCGTTTCATAAAAACGCCCCGGCTCATAATCTCCCTCCACAATTTCAATGGGATACCCCTTTCCTTCCCTGTTATAAGCAGCAATCAGCCGCTTCTGCTCCTCCACCCGCTTCCGGTACTCCGCATCCTCCGAAATATTCGGATTATAATAAAACACCGTAATATGAAAAAACGGACAGAGATATTCCAGCACATAACTGCTGCATGGCGCACAACAACTGTGCAAAAACAGGGATGGCACCCTTCCCTCCCTCTCCATCTCCTCTATTACCTTCTCCAACTCCTTCTGATAATTCTGCCGATTCATTCCTCTTTATCTAATCCTTTCCTTATCTGCTTTTCTCTTCCCATTTCTCTTGACTTTCTTCTCCCCAGCCGAAAGAAAATTCCGCAGCCTTTTCCGAAACCCAGTTGTGCAATCTATCTGCTCCCTCTCCTTATCATACCATATCCCCTTGAAAATCCAAATACTTCATGGTATGATCAGTCCGCCTTTTACAGTTCACACAATATTTTTACTACAAAAGGAATCCAAAGCAAATGAAAACACCAAAAAATACAGTCCGGGCAGCCCTTGTCGCTGCCTTTCCCCATACCATCCCCATTCTTGCGGGATTCCTGTTTCTGGGTATGACCTACGGCATCTATATGCGTACTCTGGGCGCCATCTGCGGCTCCCTGCTCCACTTTAATACAGATGGGCTTGATTTTGTCATGACTGCCATGTTTGTCGTTATCTTCATGGAACAGTGGATGAAAGAAAAATGTAAGTCTTTTTGAGGGAAGCCACGGACTGCCGGAGCTGATTTCCATCACCCTTGTTGTTTTTCTCCATAAATGGAAAAAGCAGATGCTTCTCTCCATTGCCGGAGGAACCATCTGCTATATGCTGCTGGTACAGTTTGTTTTTTAATCCTTTTTTCCTGCGCAGCCTTCTTCATACCGCTTCTCCACCCTTTTCCAGTAAACCAGTAAAAACCAGCCCTCCACATATTCCTTCCGGCGGTTCTGATACTGTAAATAATAGGCGTGCTCCCAGACATCCACTAAAAGAAGTGGAGTATATTCCCTTAAATCCGGCACGTCCTGATTTGCAGTCTGGAAAATATACAGCTTTCCTTCCCTGTCTGTCACCAGCCACGCCCAGCCGGAGCCGAAACAGGCAAGGGCTTCCTCCTCCATCCGGCTCTTCCATTCCTTAAAGGAACCAAAATCCCGGGTGATTGCCTCTGCCAGCGCCCCTGTGGGCTCCTGTCCTGTTACATTCCGCATGGATTCAAAATACAATTCATGATTATATACTCCGCCGCCATTATTGATAATTCCCTGCCGTGCCGTCTCCGGCAGCTTCTTCGTATCCATCAACAGCTCCGGCAGTGTCTTTTTCTGTAATTCCGGGTAATCCGCCAGAATATGATTCAACTGGTTCACGTAATTCTGATAATGTTTATCATGATGAAAATGAAGGGTTTCCTCATCCAGCACAGGCATCAGCGCATCATAATCGTAGGGCAGGGGACGCGCAACAAAGGGATAGATTTCTGCATACATAACTGTATTTCCTCACATTCTGCTGCTTTTACAGCTCTTCGTTTTGGAAATTAGTCTATGCAGAACCTATCCCTCTTATGCGTGTACTATAAAGTTGCGATATCTACCAGGGTAAGCTGTTCGTCCTTCTCGTTATTTTCCAGACTGGTTACAAGCGCCCTTGCGGTATCCATTGCGGTGATAACATTCACACCGGTTTCAATGGAGGTACGGCGGATTAAGAAGCCGTCCCTTGTCTTGTCACGTCCCTGGGTGGGCGTGTCAATTACCAAATCAATCTTATGTCCCAGAATCAAATCCATGACTGTGGGAGATTCCTGGGAAATCTTGTTGACCTTTCTTGCCTTGACTCCCGCTTCATTTAAAGCAGCAGCAGTACTTCTTGTGGCATAAATGGTATAGCCCAGCTTTTCAAAGCGGCGTCCGATTTCGATTGCCTCGCCCTTGTCTGCATCCTTGACTGTCATAATCAGGTTCTTATACTTGGGCAGGTTGACACCGGCTCCCAAAAATGCCTTATATAAAGCTTCATTAAAGGTCTTTGCAATACCAAGACACTCACCGGTGGATTTCATTTCCGGTCCAAGGCTGATTTCTGCGCCCCTGATTTTCTCAAAGGAGAATACCGGCATCTTAATTGCATAATACTCTGCCTCGGGCTGAAGTCCCGGCTTGTATCCCAGCTCCTTAATGGTCTTTCCGATAATAACCTCCGTTGCCAAATCCACAATCGGGATTCCCGTTACCTTGCTGATATAGGGCACTGTACGGGAGGAACGGGGATTTACCTCGATGACATATACGTCCTCGCCGATGGCAATAAACTGAATGTTAATCAGTCCCTTGACATGAAGCGCCATGGCAAGCCTTCTTGTATACTCTGCTATCTTATCCTTTACAATCTTACCGATGGTATGCGCCGGATATACGGAAATACTGTCGCCGGAGTGTACACCGGTTCTCTCGATATGCTCCATGATACCCGGAATCAGGATATCTGTTCCGTCACAGACCGCATCTACCTCGATTTCCTTACCCTGCAGGTATTTGTCTACCAGAATCGGATGGTCCTGGGCAATCCGGTTGATAATTTCCATAAATTCCTCAATTTCGGAATCGGAAATGGCAATCTGCATACCCTGTCCGCCCAGTACATAAGAAGGACGAACCAGCACAGGATAGCCAAGACGGTTTGCCACTGCCTTTGCCTCCTCTGCGGTATAAACCGTTCCGCCTGCGGCACGGGGAATCCCTGTCTGCTCCAGAATTTCATCAAACAGCTCTCTGTCCTCCGCTGCGTCTACATCCTCTGCCTTTGTACCAAGAATCGGAACCCCCATCTTCATCAGGCTTTCTGTCAGCTTGATTGCTGTCTGTCCGCCAAACTGCACTACTGCTCCGTCGGGATGCTCAATATTCACGATGGATTCCACATCCTCCGGGGTCAGAGGCTCGAAATACAGCTTATCCGCAATATCAAAGTCCGTACTTACGGTTTCCGGATTGTTGTTGATAATAATGGTTTCATAGCCTGCTTTGGAGAATGCCCAGGTTGCATGTACAGAGCAGTAGTCAAACTCGATACCCTGTCCGATACGGATAGGACCGGAGCCCAGTACCAGCACCTTCTTGCGGGTTTTCTCCGCTCCCTCCGCTGCCTCGCACTCTCCACCATATACGGAATAATAGTACGGGGTGGAAGCCGCAAACTCTGCCGCACAGGTGTCTACCATCTTGTAAACAGCCTTAATTCCATTCTGCTGCCGCATCTGTTTGATTTCTTCTTCTGTCTTTCCGGTCAGTCTTGCAATCACATTGTCAGGAAACTCAATTCTCTTTGCTTCCTTTAACAGTTCAGGAGTTAGTTCCTTTGTCTTTAATGCCTCTTCCATCTCTACCAGAATTGCCAGCTTGTCAATAAACCATACGTCAATCATGGTAATCTCATGGATTTCCTCGTAGCTGATACCCTTTCGCAATGCCTCTGCGATTACCCAGATTCTCTGATCATCCACAACCTTTAATCTCTCCCGTAATTCCTCCTGGGAAAGAGCGGAAAAATCATAGCTTAACAGGCAGTCCACATGCTGCTCCAGAGAACGGATTGCCTTCATCAGCGCACCTTCAAAGTTATCACAGATACTCATAACCTCTCCGGTTGCTTTCATCTGGGTTGTCAGCGTTCTCTTTGCCGTGATGAACTTGTCAAAGGGCAGTCTGGGGATCTTTACAACGCAGTAATCCAGGGTCGGCTCAAAGGAAGCATAGGTCTTCTGGGTAATGGCGTTCTTGATTTCATCCAGCGTGTAGCCCAGCGCAATCTTTGCAGCCACCTTTGCAATCGGATAACCGGTTGCTTTTGATGCAAGCGCAGAAGAACGGCTTACACGGGGATTTACCTCAATAACGCAGTATTCAAAGCTGGTGGGATGCAGCGCAAACTGTACGTTACAGCCACCTGTAATCTTCAACTCATTGATAATATTTAATGCGGAGGTACGAAGCATCTGGTATTCCTTGTCGCTTAAGGTCTGGGAAGGAGCAACAACAATACTGTCACCGGTATGGACACCAACCGGGTCAATATTTTCCATATTACATACGGTAATGCAGTTTCCCGCACTGTCCCGCATTACCTCATACTCGATTTCCTTCCAGCCTGCGATACAGCGCTCTACCAGAACCTGACCCACTCTGGAAAGTCTGAGTCCGTTTTCCAGAATTTCCTCCAGTTCCACCTGATTATGGGCAATACCGCCGCCGGAGCCGCCAAGGGTATAAGCAGGACGAAGTACTACCGGATACCCGATTGTATTGGTAAATTCAATACCGTCCTCCACATTTTCAACCACCTTGGAGGCTGCGCAGGGTTCTCCGATTCTTTCCATCAAATCCTTAAATTCCTGACGTCCCTCTGCGTTCCGGATAGTTGCTGCGGTTGTTCCGAGCAGTGTCACACCGTGGGCAGCCAGAAAACCGGATTCCTCCAGCTCCATACCAAGGTTTAAGCCTGCCTGCCCGCCCAGAGTAGGCAGGATACTATCGGGCTTTTCCTTCTCGATAATCTGCTCCAGTACCTTTACGGTCAGAGGCTCGATATAAACCTTATCTGCAATATCCTTATCTGTCATGATGGTCGCAGGGTTGGAATTTACCAGAATAACCTCTACGCCCTCTTCCTTTAAGGAACGACATGCCTGTGTACCGGCATAGTCAAACTCTGCTGCCTGTCCAATGACGATGGGACCGGAGCCAATTACCATAACACGTTTTACATTCGGATTCTTAGGCATTTTTCTGTCCTCCTTCTATCTGCTCTTTGTGCTCACGCATCATACGGATAAATCTGTCAAACAGATAACGGGAGTCCTGAGGTCCGGGGCATGCCTCCGGATGGTACTGCACCGTAAAAATATTCTTTCCCGTATAGGACAGTCCCTCATTGGTTCCGTCGTTGACGTTGATAAACGCGGGAACTGCCACCTTGGGGTCAAGCTTGTCTGTATCTACCACATAACCATGATTCTGGGAGGAAATGTAAACTCTTCCGGTTTCCAAATCCTTTACCGGATGGTTTCCACCTCTGTGCCCGTATTTCATTTTATGGGTGTCTGCACCGGTTGCAAGTGCCATAAGCTGATGTCCCAGACAAATCGCAAAAATCGGAATATCAGTCTGATACAGCTTTCTGATTTCTTCTATAATAGTAGTACATTCCTTCGGGTCGCCGGGGCCGTTGCTCAGCATGATTCCGTCCGGTACGGATGCTATAATCTCTTCTGCACCTGTCAGTGCCGGATATACTGTCACCTCACAGCCTCTCTCTGCCAGAGAATGTGCAATGTTTGCCTTTGCGCCGAAGTCCATCAACGCTACCTTAAGTCCTGCGCCGTTTAACTCTCTTACCAGCGTAGGTCTTGGCTCTCTGACACCCTTCTCATATGCCGCTTTGTCAAATTTGGCAGACCCGGAAAGAGGGCCGTTCTGGGAAAGCTCTGTCGTAGGGGCAACCACATATTTCTCCTTGCAGGAAACCTTCTCTACAACCTTTCCTGTGGTATAAGCCTTTAATTTCGGCTGAATCTGCTCAAAATCATAATTTTCATTGGTGGTAATCATACCATTCATGGTACCCTTTTCCCTGAGAATCTTGGTCAGGGCTCTTGTATCAATTCCTGCAATTCCCGGAACATCATTTTCTTCCAGAAACTGCTGGATGGTACAGTCATTTCTGAAATTGCTGGGAATACGGGAAAGCTCCTTTACAATAAATCCATCCGGCCAGGGACGTAGAGATTCCATATCATCACGACAAATACCGTAATTTCCGATGAGAGGATATGTCATACAGACTGCCTGTCCCGCATAGGACGGGTCTGTCAGCACTTCAAGATATCCTGCCATGGACGTATTAAATACGATTTCACTGATAATTTCTTTATCTGCGCCAATATGAGTTCCCTCAAAGACGGTGCCGTCTTCCAAAATCAAAAAAGCCTTCATCGCATCCTCCTGTGTTCGTCTTGTTTCCGAAGGCCTCGCGAAATTCCTCTGGAATTTCGCGGCTCGTTTACACTCACATACTTTGTCATCCTTCACCTGTCACATCCATAAATGGTGTGACGGGCGAAGGATGGCAAAGTGCCTTCGTCGCATATTCGCTCCATTATATCACAAAAAAAATAGACGGGCAATAAAAGCCCGTCTATTTTTCAAAATAATTTTTTATACCAGCTAAGCGCCTTTACATACGCTTCATTTACCGGTGCCGCATCCTTCTTTTCCAGAAGCAGCTGTCTGGATACTTCCTGCCAGTTTGCTGTTTCATACTGCTTCATCAAATCAAATACCGGTGCCAGCTTGCCGGTACCCTTAATTAAGACTTCACTGACATCTCCGGCTACCCGTACCATCTGCAAAGCCTCTTCCATGGGCTTTTCCATAATAACATCCAGCACGGAAAACAGTCCCATTAAGAACAGCTCGTCTGCCTTGGCATTCATTTCAAAGACCGGTGCCAGATATTCCGCAAACTTTGCACGCAGCAGGGAAAGTCTGGTTATCTCGCTTGGCTTATCGGAATACAGCTCGTTCACTACCGCCGTATTTATCCACTTCTTCAGTTCCTTCTGTCCCAGCATGGCTGCCGCATGACGGATTGTGGTAATACCGGAATTGACTGTCATCCGGTTTACCATTTTCAAAAGGGAAATGGTCAGCGCCGTATCCCGTCCAATGACATCCGCTGCCGCTGTCAGTTCAAAGTCAGAGCTGTTTACCATATTGAGCAGCTCAATATAATTCGATTTTAAGGGAGCGACCTCATGCTCACCTCTGGTAACAGGTACCCGGTAGAAGCTGCCCTCGTAAAACTGATAGCCCCCCGCCTGCTTCAATGCCTCGAAAATCTCCATGGACTCAATGCCGCCGGCACAAAGCTTAATCTTCGGATACAGCTTTCCGAAGTAAACCTTTGCCTTATCGATGGCTATCTTCCTGTTGTTCAAAAAGACATAATCCGCCAGCTTTAAAATCTCTCTGTAATTCTCAAAATCCTGTACGGACAGCTTCTGTACGGCAAGCCGGTAGCCCTTTTTCTTTAATTCCGCCAGCCGGTTCACATACATATCCACTGGCGGAATCGTGTTGTCAATCAAAAACACAATTCTCTGATGGGGCGCACTACACTGCTCTTCCACATCAGAAAAAACAGAAATACTGCTCATGGGTACAAAGATTTCCTTATCCTCTGAAAGAGTTTCCATACCCATTTTTTCAATTAGTTCCAATCCTTCCACTGTTGTGGCACCATCATTCTGTCTGGTGCCAAGCATCATCGGGTCAAGAAAAAAATTGTCTTTCTGAGTGAAAATGGAGTACGCCTTCACCGCCATATTTTCATCAAAAAGGGGAATCAATGCCATAAACATAATGTTTTCCTCCTGATTTCATTTATTTTCCTGTCCGGCTTATTTGAAATATGCCACACCGGACTCAAATATCTGAATATCCTGCTTACCGTAAATATTGATTGCCACGCCGTTATCTCTTCTTTCGGAATGTGCCATCTTGCCCAGCACTCTTCCGTCAGGAGAAGTAATACCTTCAATCGCCTGATAGGAACCATTTACATTGTATTCCTCATCCATGGAAACATTTCCATCCTGGTCGCAATACTGGGTTGCAATCTGTCCATTTTCCGCCAGCTTCTTTAACCACTCCCCTGGAGCAACAAAACGTCCCTCGCCATGGGATGCCGGGTTACAGTAAACACCGCCAAGCTCTGCCTTCTGCAGCCAGGGCGATTTGTTGGAAACTACCTTCGTATAAACCATTTTGGAAATATGTCTGTTGATGGTATTAAAGGTCAGGGTAGGAGAATCCTCCTTCTGTCCCACAATCTCACCATAAGGCACAAGCCCAAGCTTGATTAACGCCTGGAATCCGTTACAGATTCCCAGTGCCAGACCATCCCGCTCATTTAAAAGCTTCATAACAGCTTCCTTCATCTTTGCGTTCTGGAAGGCTGTGGCAAAGAATTTTGCGCTGCCATCCGGCTCGTCACCTGCGGAGAATCCGCCGGGGAACATAATAATCTGTGCCTGATTGATTGCCTTTTCAAATTCATCCACAGACTCTCTGATGTCTGCCGCGCTCAGGTTGCGGAATACCTTTGTAATGACATCTGCACCGGCTCTTTCAAATGCCTTGGTGCTGTCATATTCACAGTTTGTACCCGGGAATACCGGAATAAACACGGTAGGCCTTGCTGTCTTTTGCTTACATACATATACCTTATCTGCATGATAAAGTCTGCTTTCCACCGGCTCCGTTCCCAGAACTGCCTTGGTAGGGAATACCTTTTCCAGTTTTTTGCTCCATGCCCCCAAAGCTTCCTCTATGGTAATAACCTGACTGCCGTATACAAATGCCGCTTCCTCTGTTACCGTGCCAATCACTGCACAGTTATATTCGGAGTTCGTCACTTCTTCCAGTCCGGAAGGAATGATTTCCACAACAATATCACCCATGGCATTTTCAAAGAGCTGCTCTGCTGTCAGGGTTTCTTCCAGCTTTACGCCCAGCTTATTACCGAATGCCATCTTGGAAATGGCTGCTGCCACGCCTGTTGCTTCCAGCGCATAGGCGGATACCACTGCCTTTTTCTGCATCAACTGATGGATAAAGCTGTACAGCTCTGCCACTGCATCATATTTTGGAATATCAAATTCATCCTTCTCAATCTTAAAGCGAACCAGCTTATTTCCTGCCTGCTTTAATTCAGGGGTTACAATGTCCCCGTTCTTTGCAATATCCACCGCAAAGGATACCAGGGTAGGCGGTACATCAATGTCATTAAAGGTACCGGACATACTGTCCTTGCCGCCGATGGAGGGCAGACCGAAACCAATCTGGGCATCGTATGCACCAAGCAGGGCTGCAAAGGGCTGGCTCCAACGCTCCGGGTCACTGGTCATTCTCCGGAAGTATTCCTGGAAGGTAAAGCGGATTTTTGAGAAGTCTCCGCCTGATGCCACAATCTTCGCCATAGATTCCATAACCGCATAAACCGCTCCGTGGTAAGGGCTCCAGGAGGACAGATAAGGGTCAAAGCCGTAGCTCATCATGGTAACGGTATCTGTCTTTCCCTGCAATACCGGAAGCTTTGCCACCATGGTCTGGGTTTCTGTCAACTGATATTTTCCACCATAGGGCATAAATACGCTGCCTGCGCCGATGGAAGCGTCAAACATTTCCACCAGTCCCTTCTGGGAGCAGACATTCAAATCATTTAAAAGGGCAAGCCATGCTGCCTTTACATCCTCTTTTTCCAGTGCCTTTTCCACAGCGGGAACTGCTATTTTATCAAAATAGTTGTCCTTTTCATCCGGGATATCTACCCTGACAGCCGTTTCCTGATGTGCGCCGTTTGTATCCAGAAAGGCTCTCTTCAAATCTACGATTTTTTTGCCCCGCCAGTTCAGTACCAGCCTCGGCTCCTCTGTTACGGTTGCCACCGCAACTGCTTCCAGATTTTCCTCTGCCGCAAAGCCAAGGAATTTATCCACATCCTCAGGCGCCACAACAACAGCCATACGCTCCTGGGACTCGGAGATTGCCAGTTCTGTTCCATCCAGACCCGCATACTTTTTCGGCACCTTGTCCAAATCCACGGTCAGTCCGTCAGCCAGTTCACCGATTGCAACAGATACACCGCCGGCGCCAAAGTCGTTACATTTCTTAATCAGACGGCTGACTTCCGCCCGCCTGAACAATCTCTGAATCTTTCTCTCTGTAGGTGCATTTCCCTTCTGTACCTCTGCACCACAGGTTTCAATGGAGGTTTCCGTATGTACCTTGGAGGAACCGGTTGCGCCGCCACAGCCGTCACGGCCTGTTCTGCCGCCCAGAAGGATAATGATATCTCCGGGGTCAGAGGTTTCTCTGATAACATTCTTTCTGGGTGCCGCACCCATTACCGCACCGATTTCCATACGCTTTGCCACGTAATCCGGGTGATAGATTTCCTTTACAAAGCCCGTTGCCAGACCAATCTGGTTGCCGTAGGAGGAATATCCTGCCGCCGCACCGCGGACCAGCTTCTTCTGAGAAAGCTTTCCCTTTAAGGTTTCGGAAACAGGTACCGTAGGGTCTGCCGCACCCGTTACACGCATTGCCTGATAAACATAGCCTCTGCCGGAGAGCGGGTCACGGATGGCTCCGCCAAGACAGGTTGCCGCGCCACCGAAGGGTTCAATTTCCGTAGGGTGGTTATGGGTTTCATTTTTAAAGAATACAAGCCACTCCTCTGTTTCCTTATAGGTTCCGTAATCCATCTCCACAGGAACCACAACAGAGCAGGCATTGATTTCATCGGACTCTTCCATATCGTCCAGTTTGCCGTCTTTTTTCAGCTTTCTCATTGCCATCAAAGCCAGATCCATCAGGCAGACGAACTTATCTTTTCTTCCTGCAAAAATCTCTTCTCTGGTATCCAGATAACTCTGGTAGGTGGTTTCGATGGGAGAACGATAATAACCCTCCCCAAACTCCACATTTGTCAGCTCTGTGGAGAAGGTGGTATGACGGCAGTGGTCAGACCAGTATGTATCCAGCACTCTGATTTCCGTCATGGAAGGATTTCTCTTTTCATCCTCTTTAAAATACTTCTGAATATGTAAAAAGTCCTTAAAGGTCATTGCAAGAGAAAGAGAATCATAAAGCCTGCGAAGTTCTCCCTCCTCCATATCTGCAAAGCCTTCAAAAACAAGCACATCTGCGGGCTCTTCAAACACAGTAATCAATGTATCCGGCTTTGTGCTTCCTGTTTCTCTGGAATCCACCGGATTGATGCAGTATCCCTTAATTTTTGCAAAATCCCCGTCTGTGATATTACCAAGAATCATATAGGTAACAGCTGTCCTGATGACCGGTTCCTCATCCTCTTTTAAGAATCTGACACACTGTACGGCAGAATCTGCTCTCTGGTCAAACTGTCCCGGCAGAAATTCCACTGAAAAAACATGTGCATTTTCAGGAATTTCTATCTGCTCCAGATACAAATCGTCCACAGGGGGCTCTGAAAATACGGTTTTACATGCCTTTTCAAAAACCTCGTCAGAAATATTTTCCACATCATAGCGGATAAATTCCCTGACTCCTTCTACTTTGATACCAAGATAGTTCCTGATTTCTTCCTGAAGCTCCTTTGCCTTTACTGCATAGGGCTCCTTCTTTTCCACGTAGATACGCCTAACGTTTCCCATGTCATTCCTCCAGATGGTTTTATTACTTCTTTTTACGCTTCCACACCAAGCGATTTCAATATATAAAGAATTTCCCTGTCAACGGTTTCTGCGGTAATACCAATCGTCTGTGCGGAAATTTTCAGTCCTTCCAGAACGAACATGATATTCCGCGCAGCCTCCTTGCAGTCCTCACAGTAAAACTCTTCATTATCCACACCGATTTCTATCAGCTTTTCTATCACCTTTGCCGCAGAATCAAACTGCTTTTTCAGGAAATTATCCTTTTTGTCCAAAGGTGTTTCAAAATAAAATTCATAGGTTGCCTGCAACAGGGTATCCTTTTTTCTCAGAAGCTCCTTCTTCTGCTCCTGCAAAAACAGAATCAGAATATCTGCCGCTGTGGCATCCTCCGTAATCTTTCCGGAAAAAACATCATCCGCCTCTTCGCTCTCCATTTTGATAACCTCTAAAAATATCTGACTGGTACTGTCAAAATAAAGGTAAAGACCGCCTCTGCTGATATCGCATGCCTCCACGATATCCTTCATTGTAACCCGCTTAAATCCCTTATCCACGAATACTTTTCTTGCTGTTTCCAGTATATATCTCTTTTTCTGAACTGATTTCTCTCCCATATTTCCCCGATATGCCTTTCCAACCGTCAGGTCTTTCAGCTGTCCTGCGTTTTATCCCAGTACTCTATAATTTCCTTCATTTTTGAAAGCACCAGATAGAAAATATCTTCCTGTACTGCCTGGCTCCACAGGCTCGCCTTTGTCATTCCTCCCAGAACGTATCTGGACAGGATGCCTCTTAAAATATCCCAGTCCTTCAGTTCTGCAGCCCGGATAACCCGGCGCTCGTCCTCCGGCGTACGAATATGGTTTCTCGTATATACATATCTGTAATTTTTATCCATCAGTTTTGTTCTGGAGGCTTCTTTTACAAACCGCAGAAGCGTTCCGTCGTAAACCGGAAAGGACATGGAATGTTCTGTAAATTCCTCTCCCCTGTATAATCTGCTGCCCGGCTGACCCTGATTTGCTTCCAGCCATGGAAGATAGCCAAGAAGTGGCGATATCATCTGCTTATAGCCCTGCAGAAGCTGTTGCCTGTATTCCAATCCCTGCTCCATAATCCTCTCCGTTCCTGCGCCCTTAAAACCGCATTATTTCCACCTGTTCTGTCTTATCCGCGGGATTTCGACAGACCGCAGGCGCTGATATTTTAAAAACTGACACAAATGTATTTTTATTTTATCATACTTTTTTGAAAAGTACAGTAGAAAATTACTGCTGTTTTGTTGTATACTATACTTATATTTCAAATTTTTGAATTTAATAAGGGGTGTTTTTATGGCAGGGATTACACTGGAACAGGGAAAACAGATTTACAAAAGCGGTCAGCCCATGACTGCTTTACATTTAATTATGAACGGAAAGGTAGAGGCGCAGTATCCGGGAGGCAGTTATCTGCTCGGGAAAGGGGATGTCATCGGCATCTGTGAATTAAATTCCGAGATTCACTTTCTCGGATATCAGGCGGCAGAGGAAACAACCATTCTTACTTATCCCGCGGATAATCTGGATGCGCTGGAGGATTTACTGCAAAAGCATCCTGATGTGGCAAGGCTTTTTCTGCTCTCCCTCTTCCGCCAGATTACAAAGCTTCTGGGGGAATGTGCTGTTTATGAGTTAAAATGTACAGACCTCTATCAGAATATGGAGGAGGATTATAAAACCTACCGGGCTCTCTGCGAGCGCTATCGTATTCAGCCCCGAGTTCTGGAAGGCATTGAGGATATCAGCGCCTACCTGGGAGAAGATGTGCCCGATGTATGGCTCAACGGGTACTATGCGGGGTTCCAGCATCTGTATGCTTCCGAGGCAGCAAAATATCTGACCCAGGAGCCTGGCATTTCCATCGGTATGCTGCGCAAGGGCGCTCTGGACTTCCGAAAAACCTACTCTGTTCTGGACGAGCAGGCAAGATACCGTGCCCAGATTATTGACTTCTATTTCCATACCTCCGGAAATGATTTGTTTGATTTGTATACCTCCCTCTTCTACCGCATCGGTCAGGGCAACGAGGATTCCGTTCTGCTTTTAAAACGGATTAACAGAATGTTGAAAGAATTTGAAAGGGACTCTTCCCTTTCGGAGGAACAGCTTGCCACCCGGATTAACAGCTTTAAAACCAATCTGGCTCATTTAGGCTCTTCCGCCGCATCGGACAAGTCCGCTTCTGATACAGACGACAAGACCATTCTTTCCAGACTTGCCGGTTCCATGAACACCATTCTGGAATTTGCCGGATACGATTTGGATATGGGTAATTCTCTCCGGGAATTAATCCACACCTATAAAGCTCTGGAAGACAAGAGCTCCACAGATGATTCTGCTTCCAGACTCAGAAAGAAGCTGACAGAGAGCTTTTATACCCTCTATCCCATCGTCTTTGAGCGTGCTGTCCAGCTCTCAAGGAACGATATTCCCGTACCTGTACGGATGTTTTTATACTTCGGCTACATAGATGAAGAGCTTGCCGGAGCTGAAAACTGCGATTCCCTGTACCGGCTGGCAGAAAACATGACTGACAGCGGTGACTTTGGCGTTTACACCTTTTATGACTGGCTCTGCGCGATTTATAATGGTAAAAAAAGTCCCAGCCGTAACGAATTTGACGAAGACTACACTGACCATATTCACAAGCAGAAGGCAAGCGGCAACATTTCCGCAGCAGAGGCTGACGCCCTGGAAAACAATCCCATGAGCCGCGTCAACTACGAGCTGAAAAACCTCTTCCCCTCTGTCAACAAAGTAACCTATGGAAGGATAACAACCTTCTGTCCCTTCTTCTCAGCCGATAATGTGTTGAAGGATTTAAATGATTCCTTTGTGGATGCCTCAAAGGCAAGCAAGGGACTTTCCATGATTCGTTCCATCGACTATTCTGCCTTCTACAGAGAAAGTCTGGATTACAACAATATGGAAATTATGGGCAAGGAAATTATCCATCTGGAATTTCTGCCTGACATTGTGCTGATGCCGAATGTGGGTATCCGCGGCGTTATGTGGCAGGAAATTGAAGGCAAAAAGCGAAACAGCCCCGGCAGAATGTTTTTCTCCATCTTCCATATGGAGGATTTCAATACTACCCTTGTCCGCCTGACCGGCGAATTCCGCTGGGAAATGTGCAAGCGGATTCAGGGCAGCCGCTGGAACGATATCAGCGACAGCTCCTTAACCAGCGAATACTTTGATTACATACAGTTCTACCGCAAAAACCATGACCTGAGTGCAGATGCAAAGGAACGTATCAAAAACAGTCTGCAGAAGGCAAAAAACAGCTTCAAGGAAATGTTTGTCAGAGATTATGTTATCTGGGTTTTATTTGAAGGCAGCGGTTCCCCCAGACTGAACAAGGTAGCCAGAAAAATTCTGTTTACCTACTGTCCTTTTCCTGCCGCCATCAACAAAACCCTTGCCCAGAACCCTCTCTTTGCCGAACTTCTGGAACATCGCCGTATTGTTACCGGTCAGAAGCTGCATCACTGGGATGTATTTTCCCAGAAGCTGCGCAATGCCGGAACCACCGTTCCCGAAACTGTCGCACAGGAAAGAGCATTTCTGGAAGGGACTGTAAACAATCCCTCCTAATCAACCTTACAATACGAGTCAGGATTTTTCCGCTTTTCTGGAATTATCCTGACTTTTTTCTATTCTGCTATTTTCTTGAAAAAAACTTCAAAAAGTCCTTGCTAAACCCAAGTCATCTGTGTTATAATTTCATTCGTCGGTGAGAATCAGCCGATGATAATTTATATATAGAGGAATAGTACAGCGGTAGTGCGGCGGTCTCCAAAACCGTTAACGGGGGTTCGATTCCCTCTTCCCCTGCTACATAGGACAACTACTTAAGATCCGTCTTAAGTAGTTGTTTTACTGTGCGGATGGAGCGATATCTATTGTCATTCCATGGAAAATACAGTAAAATAGAAGTCCGGGGGTTAGTAATAAAACAGAATGAATGGAGAGATGAATATGGCAAAAAAGTATGATGTAATTATTATCGGTGCAGGACCGGGTGGTATTTTCTGTGCCTATGAACTGATGGAAAAGAAACCGGATTTAAAGGTTTTGATGATAGAAAAAGGACGCAGCATTGAAAAAAGAACATGTCCGAAGCGTGTGACGAAGCAGTGTGTAGGCTGTAAGCCATGCTCTATTACAACAGGCTTTGCGGGAGCAGGTGCTTTCTCAGACGGTAAGCTTTCCCTTTCTCCTGATGTAGGTGGTAATCTGCCTGAGATTTTAGGCTATGATGAGACAGTTAAGCTGATCCATGAATCAGATGATATTTATCTGAAATTCGGTGCTGATAAAAATGTATATGGTCTTGACAAGGAAAAGGAAATCCGTGAGATCCGCCGGAAAGCGATCAATGCCAATCTGAAACTGGTAGAATGTCCGATCCGACATCTGGGAACGGAAGAAGGCTATAAGATCTACGGTAAGCTGCAGAAGCATTTAGAGGAATGTGGTGTAGAGCTGTTATTCAATACGATGGTGGAAAAGATCATTGTGGAAGATGGCAGAGCTGTCGGCGTGACAACAGATAAGGGAGAGACTTATCAGGCAGACGAGATCGTATCTGCAGTCGGCAGAGAAGGTGCTGACTGGTTTAAGGATAAATGTGAAGAGGTCGGTATTGAGACAACACCGGGTACGGTTGATATCGGTGTCCGCGTTGAGGTGCGTGACGAGGTTATGCAGTTCTTAAACGAGAACCTGTATGAGGCAAAACTGATCTACCATACACCTACTTTTGATGATAAGGTTCGTACGTTCTGTACCAATCCTTCCGGCGAGGTTGCAACAGAATACTATGAAAACGGACTTGCCGTTGTAAACGGTCATGCTTATAAGTCAAAAGAATATAAGACAAACAATACAAACTTTGCGATCCTGGTATCCAAGAATTTTACAAAGCCGTTTAAGACACCGATCGAATACGGTAAGCATATCGCGCAGCTTTCCAATATGCTGTGCGGCGGTAAGATTTTAGTACAGACCTTCGGTGACTTCAGACGTGGCAGAAGAACAACGGAAGAACGTCTCTGCAGGCGTAATGTAATGCCTACTTTAAAGGATGCGGTTCCGGGCGATCTTTCTCTTGTATTCCCTCATCGTATCATGGTGGATATCGAGGAAATGATCCTGGCACTGGATAAGGTAACACCGGGTATTGCAGCAGATGAAACACTGCTGTACGGCGTAGAAGTAAAATTCTACTCCAACAAGGTAGTTGTCAATAAAGATTTTGAAACAAGTGTGGCAGGACTTCGTGCCATCGGAGACGGTGCAGGTGTAACACGTGGTCTGCAGCAGGCTTCCGCAAACGGTATCAGCGTGGCAAGAAGCATTCTGCGCAAGATGGATGAAAATTAATATGCAAAAAAGCAATCAATGGAGAAAACTGTGGATTTTACTTGTAATGGCGGTTATGTTTTTGCTGACTGCCTGTGGGAAGCAGGAAGATGGCAAGACAAAGATCGTACTGACAACGGGCTTTTCCGAAAATGAAGTTTTTAAGATCGGAAGCAGCAGCTGTGACCGGTCAGAGATCATGGTATATCTGACGAATATGCAGAATCAGTATGAAGCAGTATACGGCGATCAGATCTGGAGCCGCAGCATAAACGGTGAGACGCTGGAGGATAAGGTCAAAAATGTGGTGCTGGCGCGCCTGGCGCAGATCAAGACGATGAACCTTTTAGCAGAGAGCAGGCAGGTAACGCTTTCTGAGGAAGAAGATGCGGCGGTACTCTCCGCGGCAGAGACATATTTCTCTTCCCTGAATGATACAGAAGTGGAAAAGCTGGGGCTGACTGAGAAAAAAACAGAGGATATGTACCGGGAGTATGCACTTGCCAATAAGATCTATGACCTGATCATTCAGGATACCAATCCGGAGATCAGTGATGATGAAGCAAGGACTGTGACGCTGGAGCAGATCATGATCAAGACCTATTCGCAGGATGGCGACGGCAACAGAACGCCTTACACGGATGCAAGTAAGGCGCTCGCAAAGCAGCGTGCGGAAAATATACTGCGTAAGCTGCAGAGCGGAGAAGATTTTGATACACTGGCGCAGACCTATAACGAAGAAAGCGCGATCACGGTTTCTTTTGGAAAAGGCGAAAAGCCCAAGGCGCTCGAAGATGCAGCATTTGATCTTGGCAACGGAGAAATCAGTTCCCTGATCGAAACGGATGACGGATATTATATCCTGAAATGTATCTCGACGCTTGACAGAGAGCAGACAGATGCCAATAAGCAGAAGATCATGGAAAAGAGGAAGGAAGAAGCCTTTTCACAGATCTATGATGAATTTTTGCAGACACAGATCCGGAATCTGAATGAAAAGCTTTGGAAAGAGATCTCCTTTATCCATGATGAGGCAGTGACGACAAAGACATTTTTTGATGTTTATAATGAAAAACTGGGCAGTTTATAAAAGTTTTAGAAATGCGCAAATGCCCGTAAATTCAATAGCACAGCAGATTATTAGCACTCATTTTAAATGAGTGCTAATTTTTTCTTGACTTTTAAATGTGGGAGGACTACACTGGATAACAGGGAAAACTGAAGTAAGAAAGGAATGTGATAGTTATGGCACAGACACATGGTTCACTGTCTATCAACAGTGATAATATTTTTCCTATTATTAAGAAATGGCTTTATTCCGATCATGATATTTTTTATCGTGAACTTATCTCAAACGGTTGTGATGCGATCACAAAACTGAAAAAGCTGGAAATGATGGGAGAGTACGAGCTTCCGGAAGGATATAAGGACCAGATCAGGGTTGTACTCGATCCAAAGGAAAAAACGATCCAGATCATTGATAACGGTCTTGGTATGACAGAGGAAGAGGTAGATGAATACATCAACCAGATCGCTTTTTCCGGCGCGACAGATTTCATAGAAAAGTATAAGGACAAGACAAATGAGGATCAGATCATCGGTCACTTCGGACTTGGTTTCTATTCCGCATTTATGGTATCCGATAAGGTAACGATCGATACACTGTCTTATAAGAAAGACGCAAAGCCGGTTCACTGGGAATGTGACGGTGGCAGCGAATTCGATATGGAAGATGGCGACTGGGATCAGGTCGGTACAAAGATCACACTGTATCTGAATGAGGACTGTCTGGAATTCTGTAATGAATACAAGGCAAAAGAAGTCATAAAGAAATATTGTTCCTTTATGCCAACAGAAATTTATGTCAGCAAGGCAGAAGAAACAGAAGTACAGATCATCAAACCGGAAGAAAAGCTGGACAGCGATGAGGTTGTAGAAGAATTTGAAGATGAAGTAAAGACACCGGCAAAGGACGGCGAGCCTGAAAAGACAGAAAAGGTCAAAAAGCTCCGTATCAGGAAACGTCCGGAACTGATGAATGATACACATCCGCTTTGGACAAAGCATCCAAATGAATGCACAAAGGAAGAGTACATTGATTTCTACCGCAAGGTATTTATGGATTATAAGGAGCCGCTGTTCTGGATCCATCTGAACATGGATTATCCGTTTAACCTGAAAGGTATTTTATACTTCCCGAAGATCAATATGGAATATGAATCCATCGAGGGAACGATCAAGCTGTATAACAATCAGGTATTTATCGCAGACAATATCAAGGAAGTCATTCCGGAATTCTTGATGCTCTTAAAAGGTGTGATCGACTGTCCGGATCTGCCGCTGAACGTATCCCGTTCCGCACTGCAGAATGATGGATTTGTCAAGAAGATCTCAGAGTACATTGCCAAGAAGGTGGCAGACAAGCTTTCCGGTATGTGCAAGACCGATAAAGAAGAGTACGAGAAATACTGGGACGATATCAGTCCATTCATTAAATTTGGCTGCTTGAAGGATGACAAGTTCTGTGAAAAGATGAACGATTATATCCTGTTCAAGAATCTGGACGGCAATTATGAGACATTACCGGAATGCCTTGAGACAAAACCGATCGACGGAGAAGAAGAGCAGGCAACGGATGAGAATGGCAATCAGGTAGAGGCTGAAGTGGTAGATGCAGATGCTGAAAAAGCTGAGGATGAAGAACCGAAGGAGAAGATCATCTACTATGTAACGGATGAACAGCAGCAGAGCCAGTACATCAATATGTTCAAACAGGCAAAGATGGATGCGGTTATTTTGACACACAGCATTGATCAGCCATTTGTATCACAGCTGGAAAGCAAGAATCCGAATGTGAAATTCAAGAGAATCGATGCAGACCTGACAGATTCCTTCAAGGCTAAAACTTCCAAGAAAGCACAGAAGGAGCTGGATGATGCTGCAGAAGAGATCGGAAAGGCAATGAAGAAGGCTCTCAAGAGAGAAAACCTGACAGTCAAGCTGGATAAGCTGAAAAACAAGAAGGTTGCTTCCATGCTTACGATTTCCGAAGAAACCAGACGTATGCAGGATATGATGAAGATGTACGGCGGTGGCATGATGCCCGGATTTGGATCCGAGGATGGCGCAACACTTGTCCTGAATGCCAATCATCCGCTGGTACAGTATATCATGGAGCATAAGGATGGCGAGAATGTCATGCTGATGTGCGAACAGCTTTACGATCTGGCAGTGCTGCAGAATGCACCGCTTTCACCGGAAGCTATGACGAAGTTCATTGCACGTTCCAATGATATTATGCTGCTGCTGACGAAAGAGCAGTAAGAGTTGTTATAAAAAATATAATATATAAGTATAAAACAGGAAACACCTATAATCGCAATCACGTTTGACTACCCTGCGATTTATCTGGGTCACATTTTCCCGGGCTCCCGTCACTGGAACCACCGAGCATGTAAAATCGGTTTCACCGATGCTCGGTGGCTGCATAATGGATTTGACAAGCAAATCCATTACATTTCATCAAAACATTGTGATCGCTCGCTCCGGGAAAGTGACCGATAAATCTCGGTCGTCTACACTATCGATTGCTTATTATAGGCGTTTCCTGTTTTTTGATAGAAATTTATAAAAATCCTTTTTATTGGACATATCGTGTGCGCATAATAGGGGTGTGAGAACCCTAAGAGGCCTAAGAAATAAACTCTTACTGGTTTTTAATTTTCTAAGGAGGTTGATTTATATGAAGAAGAATTCATTTGGACAAGGTCTGGCAATATTATTTGTAGTAGCAGGTATTCTGTATGTGATCGGTTCAATAGAAGCGGCAAGAGAACCTAAATGCATTGAGGCAGGATGCGATAATAAACAGGCAAGCGGAAGTTGTTATTGTTATTTGCATAAACCATATACGGGAAGTAGCAGTGGTACATCCACGTCAAACAGCAGTTCATCATATAGCGGTAAATCATCATCAGGCAGTACTTCTCAGAGCAATACTTCCCAGAGCAGTACAAGCAGTTCCGGTTCAAGCAGCAGTAGCTACAACAGCAAATCGTATACAAACGATAAAACTTCTTATAGCAGTGATACTAAGAAAGGGACTACAACAAAGAAGAGCACATATGATTCTTATGATGATGGCTATGATGATATCTATATGGATGGCGATTATGACTATGACAGATATGACAGAGATAGCGATTATGCAGATGGCGTAGATGATGCTATGGATGAAGAGGAAGAAGATTGGTAAAACGGGAGGAATTACTATAGATGAAATACAGGTAAAGGTAAAAGGAAAAGTTATATTTGTTGTTGAGGGCAGGCTGTGTGCAAGGTTGTTGAAAGTATAGCTGAAATTAGAGTATTATGATACACTTTAATTGATCATTGTCATTCTGGTAAAGATATCCGGAGGTAATTATGGTAAATAAGACGTTAAATTATTATAACCAAAATGCAGATTCATTTATTGAAGGAACAGTTTCAGTAAATTTTAAAGAAGTACAGGATAAATTCCTTCAACTGTTACTTGGAAAAAAGATTCTTGATTTTGGTTGCGGATCCGGAAGAGACACTATATATTTCCTAAAATCCGGATTTGATGTTACAGCAACAGATGGATCGGAAGAACTTTGTAAATATGCAAGTGAATATACAGGGATTCAGGTAAAGCAGATGCTGTTTCAAGATTTAGATGATGTAGATTACTATGATGGAATATGGGCTTGCTCGTCTATTCTTCATTTATCGAAAAATGAATTAAGAATAGTAATGAATAAGATGAGTAGGGCTTTAAAATCAGGTGGAATTATATATACATCATTCAAATATGGAAATTTTGAGGGAGAAAGAAATGGTAGATTTTTCACTGATTTTACGATAGATGAGTTTACTGACTTTGTAAAAGATGTGAAGGAAATGGCGATTGAGGAATACTGGATTACCGGAGATGTAAGACCGGGAAGGGGAGATGAAAGGTGGCTAAATTTAATTCTGCGAAAGATAGCTTTTTAGTGCAACATACGGACTTTTCTCTGAGAGAACAGGTGAAATATCCGAATGGTGGGCAGTCGAGGTTTTATGATAATGGTACAGATATGGTTATTATTGATGAAGATATTTGTACGCATGATACGGGGGAACCGATTTTCTCGTACATGTTAATTACGGATAAGCAGAATAATTATATGCATCAGTTTAAAAGAGTTTTCCGTTTTTTAGGTTATACGCAAGCTGAAGTTGAGCAATATCTTTCAAAAGAAGAGATTACACTATCTGGGGATTATTTGGTTACGGTTGGTGATAGGGGAGAACAGTTAGATGTTTCACCGTTGGAACTTCATTTTGAGAAAAGTTTTTCAAATACATATGGAAAGCAATGGAAGAAAAGGGTTGGATATCAGGTGTTATACAAAATGAATCTATGATGTCACCAGAAGAAAAAATGATATATGAAACATTCGGTGGAAGAGATACTATTATTAAGAATTTGATGAAACAATTTGATTCAGATGGTGATTTACTGAATGCAAATGGAGTGGCAGGAATGGATGTTACCGGCAAAGGTACATCGTGGCAGCAACTCACAAGTGTATCTGAGGAATATCGTCAAAAGATGTTTGATAATGTGAAGAAGGAATTTATTCAGGAAAATGGTCTTTCAAATGGTGATACAACGAAGCGTTCAGATATTTTCAAAGATTATCAGTTAAGTGTAAGCAAAGACAAACGGCTAAGTGGCACATGGACTTTAGAGCAATACGAAGGACAGTATAGAGCCGCTATGTATGCAGCAGTGAAATCAGCTAATCCAAATTGGAAACCGGGACAAAAGTTTGATACAAGCATTCTTGATAATGTCAAAAGAGAATCAGTGGAATCTACTCTTGTCAAAAATGGTAATAGGTTAGTTCGTAATTCTATTGATGTATCAGTATAAAATTAGGAGCTTTAGATAATAATATCACAAGGGAAAAAGTTTTCAAAAACTTCTGGTAACTCTTTGAAATACATATCATATCAATAGATACGATAATATAAATTATGTTTGTATTTGTTGATAACAGGTTTATATCGGAAAAATTGTAAATTTATTTTCTATGTGAATTTTCATTTTTGTAGGGCTGGCATTAGACCAGCCCTTGATTTCATTATAATAGATAAAAAGATATTGAATATATATGCACGGTAAAAAGACGATTCTCAATAAATGAGATTGGGAAAAAGTAACCTTAGTGCTGTTGAAAAAATCACCATAGTTCTAATGAATCTTCTGCATCTACCCATATCTGCATTGTTCCATCAAGATATAATTTTGCATATTCAAGCGGTTTATCAATGGCAAGTGCGTTCAA
>OLGB01000881.1_pt1 | contig 39278 bp, 26 predicted proteins | sample 1605691 | NCBI WGS metagenome assembly OLGB01 (sample SAMEA3888925, study PRJEB22519) | human gut metagenome | biome: human gut; feature: human-associated habitat; material: faeces | place: Denmark | collected 2010
GTATTCTCAGCTTGCGATTTTCTTTGAGGACAGGTTTGCAGCCTGACGGCTGATGAGGGTTCCACCCTCAAACTCCCGAGGTTTATCCGCTTTGGGAATATCCGGTGAAGATGAAGAAAAGCAGCAACATTTCTGTCACTGCTCTTCACCGTTTTATTCCGCAGCCTGCGTCGGGTCGCTCCTCAGCGTTGCCCTCTTTGGCTGCATTTTTAGTATGGTCAGAATTTTGGCGATTATTGCGTTTACACGGTTTGATTTTCAGAACCGATTCATTGCAGCAAATTTAAGCCTAACCCAGTTTGTTACCTGAGATAAGCCTCTGTGATTTGTATAACGCATTGCGTGTTTTTCTTTTGCGTCCGCAAACACTCTTTCGATCGTTTCTTTTCTCTTGCTGTAGAGCGCTTTGTATTCGGGCGTATGTCTTATGTCTTCCGCACGTTCAAGATAGTTTTCCCATATATGCTTTGTCACAAGCTTTTCATGTTTAATGCTTTCTGTGCAGTATCCTATTGACGGACAATTTTCACATGAATAACTTTTGCTTTTAAATTCTCTGTATCCGTCTCTGTTGGTCGTTGTATAATTCAAAACATGATCTTCGGGACAAAGTACGCAGTCATAATATTCATCAAATATGTACGAATATGGTCTGAAAAAGCCTGTTTTACCCATTGGTCTTTTGTATGGGAGAACAGGTATTCTTTTGTCATCAAATACTTTCTTGCATATCCATGGTGTTTTGTATCCTGCGTCCATTACTACTGTTTCTATCTCGGGGTGCTTTTCTGTCATTTGGTCGTACAGTCCGTCAAATGCTACACTGTCATGTACATTGCCTGCATTAACTGTTACATCAACAACATAACCATGTTCGTCACAGGCTGTCTGAGCTGTATAAGCAAGACATTTCTTATGCTCACCCTTGTGGAAAACTCCGCTTTCGGGGTCTGTGGTAGATTCATTAACTGTCTTCTTTTCGGGTGGTTTAGGTTCGTCAAAAGGCTTCTTGCCGTGTTCTTCTCTGTCTTCGTTTATCTCGTCCATAAGCTGCTTTTCATATATTTTTGCAGCCTTGGGTATTTCTTTTTTGACCACCTTTTTGATATTTGCATTAGCTTTGATATGTGTACCGTCAACAAATACTGTTTCGGGAGAAAGATAGCCTGCGTTGTTTATCTCGTTAAGTATCCAGTCGAATATTTTTTCAACTGTTTCAGGGGTGTATCTGTGTTTAAAGTTGTAGCTGAGAGTAGAAAAGTGCGGAGTTTCTTCATTGAGAAGATAGCCGATAAACCAGCGGTAACCAACATTCATACGAACTTCTTCAGCGGTCTTTCTGAGAGATGATATGCCGAAGATATGCTGTATCAAAGTCATTTTGAAAAGCACAACAGGATCTATGCTTGGTCTGCCGTTATCGGGACAGTATAAGTCTTCAACGAAGTCATATATCTTGTTGAAGACGTATACTGTTCAATGTTAGTTACTGTAATTGAAAAAGGATAAATTCAATACATCTTAGAACATAAAAATGACACGATATGCTAAAAGTATTGAATTTTCGTTAAAAATCTGCAAGAATTGATGTGACGGCTTTTGCGAAAGTCAAATGAGCCGAACAAAATGATTTTGATGACAATAGTTGCAGTATTGGCACCGCTCACACTAGCGTTGATTTCAAAAAGTGCCACTGCAAAGCCGTTGTCCAAGGAAGGAGGGAGAATAATGAAAAAATTGAATAGTATAGTTCTGAAACTCAGCTCTTCTCTGGCAGCTTTAGCATTACTTGTTGGTGTATCATCCGCAGCTTCTGCCTGCTATTTCTGGTTTAATCAGCCTGAAATGCCAAAGACTATTGAGAAATTCAGAAAGGACATCTAACCAAACGACAAATCGTATGTATAGGTTCTGGTAGACTTTGTTTCTTTCAGGATAAAGGATGTGTCTTCTGGAATCTCCGGGACGGTTAATGTTGAATTTGGTATAGGCCAGACTTAGTCCCAATATGTTTTCACCATGTGTACGTGTTATAATAGGAGAAGATACAAGATTGGTTCGTAAAAATAATCGAGAAATATATTTTCTCACGACTTGAAAGGATGATTTTAATGAAACAAGCATTAAGAAAAATACTTGCTGCGGCAATATCTGTTGCAGCAATCAACAGTGTAGTCTCCACGGCTGTAAGTGCATATGTGTGGTATTCTGATTCAGATATAGTTTATAGGTATTCCTCAACTCCAAACGTAAGAGTACGGGGCGTTGGAGTAGATTCAACAAACGGGTTTACGCGCGATTATGTCGAGGGATTATTTGAAAATGCTATAACAGAATGGAATAAAGGTTCTTATGCGGTTGCATCGAATTTTATAACATCTGGTACAGGTGATATTGAGGTTTATGCTGCAAAACCCAAAACAATATATGATAGCTATGGAATATCCATGATTGGTTCAAATGGCGCCGTTAGCAATGGTAAGACATTATATGGAACATACTTAAAAAATACTACAAGCATAACTGTTAATTCATCGACAAAAACGGTGCGTACAAAGACAAATAAAACACCTGCCAAAATATATTTTGCAAACAAAAAAAAAATCGGGTTCTTTAAACATTGATGGAAATTCTGTGTCATTTAACGCAAGAAGTGAGACAGGATTGTATAATACTGTAAAGCATGAATTAGGTCACGCTTTAGGTTTTAGCGGACATCACACTACTGATAGTGATCTTATGGCTCCAGGCACATCAAATACGACAGTTATGTCAGTATCTACTAGCGATAAAAGGCATATTTCTCAATTTACAAATCTTGATACCAATAATGTTTCAGATTTTGAGTTATATACAGAAAAATATTTTACAAATACAGCATCTGATTCAGATAAGCTGACAACGATATCCAATTCCGCTGCGTTTAATAGTAATATTTTTGTAGGAACTCCTGTTAAAATCTTAGATGGATCGTACGAGGAACTTGTTAGTGATGAGGAGTGCTCAATTCTCATCACAGACTATTTGTTTAAAGTTAATAGCAACAAATATGGGGACTTAGATGAACAATACATTGTCGTACGCTCCCAAGTAGGAAATTGCCTTGAAATTGGTAAAGAGTACGCACTTTCTACAATGCATTTGAATAATGAACTTTGGGATATGCATATTTTAGTAAGTAAGAAACTTTTTATCGAAAACACACCTAAAAATGAAGCAAGTTTAGATGTAGAGTTACTAAATAATTCCAATGAATCAAAAATATCAACTTTCTCAAGCGAAGATGTTTATGATAATGCTAACTATACAGAAGAATTTTTAAATGATGTTGATATTATTGTAGATGCTACAATAACGGAACTTACATCTAATGAAATTTCTCAGGGTGTTTATGAGACAAAACTTAATGTAAACAACATTATTAAAGGTAATGTAAATTATGATATATTTAATGAATGTATTATGCTTAAAGGTAATTTAAATGTAGGCGAACGTTATATAATTTTGTTTAATGACAAAGGAGACTATATAATGCAAGCTTCAAAGAATGGTTCTATAATTGAAATGGATAGTGAAGAATATAGCACCATTGTTAATGTATTAGCTTATTCAAATATAGTTGAGGAGTGATCTGATTGAATTATAAACACATTAATGCCGTATTTCTTTCTGTTGTATTGGCATTGAGTATTTTCCCATTAAAAGTATGTGCAAACGAATTGGTCACAAAGGATAACAAAATATACTGCGTCGATGACAATAACAACTACACCAAGGGCTGGCAGACTATTGACGGAAATAAATACTACTTCAAAAAAGACGGTTCAGCCGTTACAAAAAATACAACAATAGGCGGAAAAAGGTATAAATTTGCTTCGGACGGAAAATGTCTTGGTACTTTTACCGGCTGGTCTAAATCTAAGGGATACAAATACTATTACAAAAAAGGCGTTTTACAGACAGGCTGGATCACTGTAAAAGGTCAAAAATATTATGCTGCAAAAAATGGTGTGATCAGAACAGGCTGGGTTGCGGCAGACGGAGACATTTACTATTTTGACGAAAACGGCGTCTGGGACGGCGAGACTTACCATTCATGGAACAATGTCTACAAGCCTGAAACGATAGGTGATTTTCTCCTTGATTATGATTATCCCGATGACGCTCTTTACGAAATAAATTATAACGACGGAAAATACAGTTCTTTTGACGATATCGAATTGGTCAAGGAAATTCTTAAAAGTGAGAGCAAGACATCATTTGTTTATGATGATGTTTCGTCTTATGATGAGGTGCACACCGGACTTAGCTATCCCAGCAAAAACGCCATAATGATACGCTCTGCCACCAAGCAGGAGCAGGGTATAAAAAAGATGCCGCACCTTAAATTTTCCAAGGACAGCAAGGGAAATGTTTATTTGTATATTCCGCTATATGGCATCGGCTGTATTCTTGAAGATGATTCCATATATGACAAGCTTCTTTCGGAAATACGGTCGGCAAATTAGAAATTATAAAGCTCTTTTCTGACTTTTGATAAGCCGTTCTCCTTCTTCAAGCTTTTGCGCGGCAAAACGTTCCTTTTTGTTCATGTCCTGCCTGATAGTTTTTGGGGGAAGATGAAATAAGGAATCTCATAATATATAGTAAAAGTTTGCAAAGTGAATAATCTATCAAAAAGCTCCGCAGGTAAAAATGCGGAGCTTTTTGCATTAACGGTAGAATATATATTCATATAATTCTTACAAAAAGTTTAAATACGTCGCATATTATAAATCCCATTGCCAAACAATGAATTTACACACTCATAACCACTTACAGCTCATCATAACCTGTCACAAACTATCATATCTATCACCTCTCCGTTCATAAACTCCGATTTTCACGATTTGATATAATAAAAATATCAAAAACGAACGAAAGGGATAGAACAATGAAGCTGAAAAAGTGCGTGGGATTTCTTATAGGAGCGGCGGTTATGCTTACAGGCTGTATGAGTACATCGACAGATGATGAGCTTACACCGCAGGAAAAGGAACTGAAAGCTGTGCGGAGCTGGTTTGAAAATGATATTACCGATGAAGATGAATTTACCGACCTCACAGACTATCAGTATTATGCAAGGACAATCGGGCTTAAAATGAACGATTTTCTTTCACCGGATATGTGGGAAGTGTATTATTCGGATCTAATCAATCTCAATAAAGAGATAGACGGCACTTCCGTTTACCTTATCAGACTTAACCCCGACAAGCTCCTTGAAATATGGGCAGAGAACAGCAATATGACCGCCGACGGGATATGTGCGGAACTTGGAACAAACCGTGACGAACTTTACTATAACTTCGGCTATTCTGCAAACTCTGTCGGATATGCAAAGAACCATAAGGAAAACAAGGTCAGCTATTCTGAAACCGAAGAGCGTATCTTCGGTGCGGACAACGGAGAAAACAGGCAGACGGTTTTCAGCACACATTTTCTGAAAGTGAATATTGCAGGCAGGTACGGTGTGACATACGCAGGCACAGACGAGGATTTTGATATAAAACAGCGTGACCTGCTGAAAAGCATAACAAAGCCCAAAACATATAATTATTCGGACTATTCACCGCAGGAATATTCTCCTGCATTTGTAATAAACGGAGTGGGGATAAAGCGTATTCCGCCACTGTCACTTCCCAACGGCTGGGCAAATGCCGCAGATGCAGATGTTACCCTTATGTTCAATATGTCCCCGTTTTCATACGGCTGTACCAATGAGGACAGGATAGATATTTTCGCAGAGGAAACACCCGAAAATACCGATGTTCCGGCAGAACATATTGAAGAAACGGAAGGAGTGACTGAATAATGATAGGCGATGACGCTTGCAGCACCTTTGTGGCACTTTTGAAAAGCATTTTGGATATTGTCAGTTCTATCGAAAAGGAAAAGAACAGGGCGAATGCCGCAAAGAAGCCCGATGTCCCCAAAATAAAGGTGGGGAAATTATCAAAACAGCATTTTGAAAAGCTCCAAAAAGCAGGAGCGGAATTCAAGTATATTACTGTGCCTGCCGAAAAGCTTTCCGAAATAGAGAAAACCGTCAGGAAAATGGGAGGCTCATATTTCAATGCACAGGTAGGAGATAACAACAATGCCGTGCTTGCCGTTCCCGCAAGTCAGCTTGATCTTCTCAATATGGCTATGAAGCATATTGTGGCAAACGATATTGCTGAAAATTCGGACAGGATAATCGTCAAGGACGGAAAAGACCTTATTGATGCCGAAGATATGGGCATTGTTGACCGTGTGATGAACAAATACGATATTCCCGTCATTTCCTTTAAAACCGATGAGGGCAAATATATGAATGTTGTCCCAAAGGAATATGAGGGACAGTATTCAAAGGCTATGGCAGAAGCGGAGCAGGTCAAAAAGCAAGTCGGGAATATCGAGGTCACACGATATGAGCAGACCGCACCTCTCGACGCTCTCGGCTTTGAAGCATATACCGTTTTGGAAGATGAAGCAATGGAGCTTTTCGCCGCCGCAAAAGCAGATAATCTTGAAATCTCACTTGTTCCTTATGAAGATAAAATTGCTGTAATGTATAGATCGGATATTTCCGAGCAGGTCGGCAGAGCAAGGGAAGAATATAAGGAAAGCCTGCAGGAAAGCGAGGACTTTCTTATCGAGGTGTATGATAATGTTATCACCCTTGATATGCAGAAGCTGAATATCGAAGAGCTTAGTACTTCGGACAGCTTTTTTATGCGTGTTCCGAACACTTCGGGACAGGACTATATCCGTATAAGCAAATCGGAAGCCGAAATGATAAACGGCGGAAAAACTCTTAAATCAGAGCTTGACTTTGATAAAAAGTACCCCGTGTATGATGTGAACGGAAAAGTGAAAAGGGCTGTAAGCGGAAGTGAGCTTACGGGATATTTCAATACCCGAAACAGGCATATCAATAAAGATACAGCCGTGTATAAATACGGTACAGAGGTTGGAGAGCTTCGGCGTATTGACCTTTTCAATGCGAAGAAAAATGAGCTTATCAGCGTGAAAATGGGAAGTGCCGAGGAAATGCGGACAGCTCTTAAAGAAAGAGGGCTGAACGGCAAAACGGTGAACAAGCTCATTGATGATATAAACAATAAGCTGACCGACAAGCAGAAAGAAACATTTTCATATACAGCGGAAAAGTCCGAAATTGTCTATGCGGATATTCCGAATATCGGCGAGTATCTTGCACAGTCACAGCTTTCGCAGAAAGTGATCGGCAGGGCTGAATGTATCGGAAAAATTCCGAAAGATAACGGTGCAAAGTGCTGTATTCTTGACAACAACACGAATAAATTTGCGGTAATTCCCGTTATGCCTGCCAAAGAGGTTCAGACTATGCTTTCGCAGATGGGATATTCGGAAGTGTCTGCAAAGGAGATCGCAGATAAGGTCACGGCTTCTTACCGAGAAAATGATGTTGGCTATGGAGAGCAGTTTATCAAGATGCTGCCTGTTGCAGGAGATCTGAAAAGATATGATGCTTCCAATGCGGAGCTTCGGGATATGGGCTATTACAATAATAAGGACAGCACCATAATCATAAGAGATGATGCCGAGAATTATCAGTATATGCAGGTCGAAAGGAACACTCCTCTTGCGGACGTTGAAAAGACTCTCCGTGAAGATCTCGGGCTTGTTGACGATATTTCAGTCGCCTGTGCAATGAAACAGCTCATAGCCGACAATATTGTAAATGATGCTCACACCTTTGAACATTCGGAAGCTTCAATAAAACAGCTTTCGGGAAATATGGCAGAGATAACCGCAAAGAACAGCGGAAAGTCGGAGATAATGCCTGTCGGAAATATCAATGCGGAAAAGCTTGCCGAGCTTGGTATATCCGAAAAGGGTGCGGCAGATATAAGCAGATCATTTGAAAAGAGCATAAGGGACAGCAAATTCCCCGACAGGCAGACACTCACCGACATCAAGAAGTTTGCACAGGATAAATTCAAGGAGATTTCTCAGACTGTCAAGGATAAGGTCATTTCCAAAGGCAAGGGAGGTCAGGAACTGTAACTATGGCAAGCAATATGGGAATCCCCGAAAAGAAAAACGATACGCTTCTGTATATCATAATCGTATGCTGTATTATTGCCTTTCCCTTTATAGTCCTTGCAGGCTATATCCTTGAAATGACTGCCGACAAAAACGGAAATATTCAGATATTTGAAGCTATCGGAAGTATCGGGGAATATATGGTCCCCGGCAATCTGGGCAAGGCTTTTCAAGCCGTCATAAGCGGTAACGGAATGACACGAAATGCTTGTGTTTTAGCCTTTTTCGCAAGCCTTATAGCCATAATGTACCGACTTGTGGGAAACGGCAAGCGTTATCACAGACGTGGCGTAGAACACGGCTCTGCGAGGTGGGGTAATCGGCAGGAGAAAGAGATAATTGCCGATACCACAAAGGCAGGCTTTTACAACAACGTTATATGTGCAAGTGACGTATTTCTTGTTCTTGACCGAAAGGTCAGGGAGAAAAATGAAGCGGCGGAAGAAAAGAATAAAAAGAAGAAAAAGGGCAGTCGGAAAAAGAAAAGTCCAAGCAAGCTTACGGGAACGGATATATCCATAAAGGATGTAATGGGTGCAGGCAGGGAAGCAGAAAAGATAAAGCCTATGCTTAATCTGAATATGATAATTCTCGGCGGTTCAGGCACGGGCAAGTCTCGGTTTTTCGTAAAGCCTAATCTGCTCCAATGCAACACATCATTTGTTGTCACAGACCCGTCGGGCGAGCTTGTGGAATCCTGCGGAAAGATGCTTATGCGGCACGGATATGAGATAAGAGTGTTCAATCTTAACGATATGAAGCACTCGTCAAACTACAATCCATTTCATTATCTCCGTGACAGCACAGGCGAGATAAACAGCAACAACGTCATAAAGATGATAAACGTGTTTATGACCAACACCAAAGTTGAGGGAGCTTCCTCCGGAGATCAATTTTGGGACGATGCAACAAGGCTGTTATTATCTTCACTCTGTTTTCTGCTTATTGAAACGGGAACGGAAGAAGAACAGAACTTTGCAGGCGTTCTTGACCTTATACATAAAGCAAAGGTAATCGAGGGAAAGGAAGAAGAAAAATCCGAGCTTGACCTTATGTTTGACAAGAGAAAGGAAGTAGCCCCAAAAGCATTGTCGGTGCAGTATTATGAGGAATTCAAGCAGGCGGCAGGAAAAACGATGCAGTCTATCCTCATTTCCACCACAACAAAGCTCCAGTATTTCAAGCTGGAAAATGTCCGCAATTTAACCTTTATGGATAATATCAGCCTTGAAACTATGGGAGATAAAAAGGTCGCACTTTTCATTGTAATTCCGTCAACGGATACCACATACAACTTCTTGGCGGCTATGATGTACACACAGCTTTTTGATACGCTGTATGACAGAGCGATAAATTATTATCACGGCAGACTGCCTGTTCACGTCCGATTTATACTTGATGAGTTCGCAAATCTCGGTAAAATTCCTGAATTTGAAAAGATACTTGCGACCTGCCGAAAGTTTGAAATATCGGCACAGGTCATTCTGCAAAATATCTCACAGCTGAAACGGCTTTATGAGAAGTCATGGGAAGAACTGCCCGGCAACTGCGATACCCTCATATATCTTGGCGGCAAGGATCAGTTCACAAACGAATATCTTTCAAAGGAACTCGGAAAGGAAACCATTGACCAGTTATCCATAAATCAGACCAAAGGCAAACAGGGAAGCAGTTCATACAATAATGCCATTATGGGCAGAGAGCTTGCGACTATTGACGAGCTGACAACTATGGACAACAATAACTGCATTGTTATGGTTCGTGGGCTTTATCCGTTTTTTACAAATAAATTCAATCTTTCCGAGCATCCGAGATATGCGGAGCTTGGAGAGGACTGGAAGCCTGACACGGAAAAGGGTGAAACGGCTTCCGACAATCCTTATGCATATTATCTCGACAGATATGTTGAAACACAGTCCGAAACGGAATTCATTGATTTCAGCGAATTTATTGATACGGGCGAAGCGGTAGGTTCGGACACTCTGAAGCTGAGGTTTGTAACTTCGGACGATGACGGTGCTGAAATTGCACAGCCCGAAAGCATAATGTCGGATATCCCGGCAGAAATACGTCAAAGGCTGGAGCATTGCACGGAGCTGTACTGCACAGCCTGACTTGGAGTGATATATGGAGAAAATATCGGTGCTTACGGAACGTGAGATAAAAGAAATAAACAGGCTTATGGAGCGAAAATCGGAAATAGTTTTAGAGCCGAGAAAAGACGGTTACTATATCTATGAATCAAAGAAAAAACTGATTTTACGTCCCGAAAAGCAGAAAATAACTGAATAACGGCGTACCAAAAGAGCGGTGCGGAACAGCGAATGAGAGCTATAAAGCGGCATTTTATAATGCGGCTTTACAGCTCTTTTTTTATTGTCATTTTGCAGTCAAAGCAGACCTGCGGTTCGGCAGAAAAGTAATTATATAAAGAATCAAGAGTGCGTGTAAACCGCAGGGGCTTTGAAGATATATACTAAATTTTTTTAAGGAGGTTTTGTGTGATGAAGATCACAGAAGCAATCAACAGTTTTCAGAACAAGGCAAACGAAGTCGGAGCAAAGGCTATGCTTGCCGCTTCCAATGCCGCAGGCAGAGCAATGAACACAAGGTTCGGAAAGGCGGCACTCGTTATTCCTGCCGCCGTGTCGGCTTGTGCGATGAATGTTTATGCCGCAGGCGACGGAGCGGACGCACAGGGAATGATCGATGCAATTATGGGCGTACTCGGTCCCGGTGTTATCGCACTCGGATCGCTTGTAGCCGTAGTCGGCGGCATTCAGACAGGCGTGGGCTTCAAGGACGATAATGCAGACGGCAAGACGAGGGGATTCCAGACCCTTATCGGCGGTGCGATCATTGCGGCAGTCGGAGCTATCATTCCTGCTTCTCTTTCGATCGGCGGATAATCAGCAAAACACAGGGACGGTTATATATCCAATATGGCCGTCCTTTTCTGAATAAGAAAGGAGGAGCATAATGGCGGAATCAAGCTTTTTTCAAGTTGCATTTGAAGAAGCACAGAACCTTTTGCAGACGGAAGCTGACGGTTTTGCCGCTGTTTTACAGAGCATAGCAGGCTTCGATATTGTCAGTCAGGCAGGAGATGCCATAAGCATTTTCGAGGGAGCAGGCACAGCTCTTTTGACCTTGTTTTTCTGTATGGAAGCATTCACATATTGTGCCAATATTGACTTTCACGGCGGCATCGAGGGTGCGATCAGAGTGGCGATGAAGCTTGTTGTGAGTGCATTGATAGTGCAGAACGTGGACAACGTTGTGGGAATAATTTCGGGACTGTTCAAAAGTGAGGTGGATTTTGCGTCAGCCTTTGGCGGCATAGGAGCGGCGTTCGGCGATGCAATGAATCAGGGAACTCCGCTTGAGGGCGGACTGCTTGATATAAATTACATAGTCCTAACACTGCTCTATGTCATAATCATAATTCTTATGTTCGTAATGTTCTCGCTTATTGTCATAACGGTTCTGGGCATCGTGTTTGAAACGGCGATACTTACGGCGATCTCTCCCGTGGCACTTGCAACTCTCGTAAATACACAGGCAAGATCGGCAGGCATTTCGTTTATAAAAAACTTTGCGGCGGTATCAATGCAGTGGGGAGTGCTTGCGATATGCTTCAAGGCATATACGCTTATTTCCTCAAATCTTACTCTCGATTTCTCGGCAGGACTTGACGGAGCAGGACTGCTGATGCACATATTCAAGTATGCAACACCTGTTTTGAGCGTTGTAATGCTTGCGGTAACTGTCGCAAAATCAAGCGACATTACAAAACGTGCGTTAGGCGGGTGATGTATGAGAGTTCTGAGTTTATATGACGGAATATCCTGCGGAATGGCGGCTCTGGAGCGTGCAGGCATACCTGTTGAAAGCTATGATGCCTTTGAAATTGACAAATATGCTGTGCAGATCAGCAGAAAAAATTATCCGCAGATAGTTCATCACGGAGATGTGTTCGGCGGCAGTTATTCCGATTTCAAGGGATACAATCTGCTTATCGGCGGTTCTCCCTGCACCTATTGGAGCATTGCAAAAACAGGCAGGGAAACCACTCCCGACGGTATGGGAGGACAGCTTTTTATGGAGTATGTCCGTGCTTTGCGTGAAAGCGGGTGCAGATATTTCCTTTATGAAAACAACAACAGCATACACCAAAATATAAAGGACTTTATTTCCGAACAGCTTGGAGTGAAGCCCATTATGATAAATTCGGCACTTGTTTCCGCACAGCAGAGGAAGAGGTGCTATTGGACAAATATCCCCAATGTCAGTCAGCCTGCGGACAAGGGTATCCTGCTTAAAGATATTCTTGAAAGCGGACTGCCGTGGCAGGACAAGAGCTACTGTATGACCGCAAGCTATGACGGTGCTGTTTTATGGAACACATTGCAGAGAAGTCAGCGGAGCATGATAGCCGAGCCTGTGGGTGTTGCACAGCGTGGACGGTATATCCAAAGCGGAAAACGTTCAGGAAAATGTATTGGCGGCACAGAGCAGTTTATCGAAGCCCGAAAGGACGGGAAAAGCAACTGCTTAACCACCGTTCAGAAGGATTCTATGGTTGCAGAACCTATCCCGTTCAATACATATAACGGCGAGGGTGAAAAGTCCCGAACCTTTATGGCTGGCTATTACAAATACGGCGAAGCAACCATTATTACAAATAAAGGTTTCAAGGGCGGTGCAACAGCAATAGCACAGCCTGTCCGTGTAGGCGAATACGGAAAAGGCGGTCAGGGACAGCGGATATATTCCGTTCGTGGAAAATCCGTTACCTTATCAGCAAACGGCGGAGGTCAGGGAGCAAAGACAGGTCTGTATAAGATCGACCTGCCCGACGGTGATTACATTGTCCGCAAGCTCACTCCCATAGAAGCGGAACGCTTACAGACGCTCCCCGACAATTACACCGAGGGGATATCCAACACGCAGAGATATAAATGTATCGGAAACGGCTGGACAGTTGACGTTATCGCCCATATTCTGAACGGGCTGAAAGAGGTGATTTGATGATAAAGGCAGATATTCCGCAGGACGTTACGGAGTACAAGGAGCAGTTTTTCTTCGGTCTTACCATACGTCAGTTTGTATGCGGAATCGCAATGATCGCACTTGCGGTACTCACATTTCTTATCGGGAAAAGCTTTATTTCAACGGACATTTTAATGTATATCGTCATTATCGAAGTCGCTCCGCTTGCGGCGGTGGGATTTATGAGGTACAACGGTATGCCCTTTGAAAAGATAGCTTCCACAGTATTTGAATTTTATGTGGGAAATCAGCGGAGAGGAATGAAGTATCTTCCCGAAGAGGTTTTTCTGCACGATGAAGTGAGAAAAATATGGCTGAACGGGCTTGAAAAGGAAAGTGCGGCTGAAAAAAAAGCGAATAAAAGGAAAAAACACAAGTCTAAAGGAGGGCAATAAATGGGTGAAGAAAGCATTGTGACCTATGTAACCGAGGTTATGGAAGTATCTGCTCCCACAGAGAATACGGGAGAACAGACAGCAGTTGAAAATACTGAAAATGTACCCGAAAGTACAGATGTTTCCGCTATGGAAACCGAAATATCGGAAAATGTTCCACCGGAACATTTTGAAGAAACGGAAGTACCCGACAATGCGGAAATGAATAATGATGACATTATTTCAAGCATCGTGGCAAATGCAGTATCGCAGTCACTTAAAGAAGCAGGAGTTTCCGAAACTGAAACAGTTCAGACAGAAGTATCTGTTTTCTCCGAAGCTGTAATTTCTGAAACAAGTGCAGGGGTAATTGAATCTGTTATCGCAGAGAAAATTCAGACCGAAGCCGTATCGGAAGTAATTCAGGAAACCAAAGCAGTCACCGAGGCTGTAACGGAAACTGTTCAGCCAAGCGGAAATGTCGGCAGTTTACTGATTCAGAACCCCGCATTTATAGCCATTCCTGCTGTAATTGCTGTTCTTGCAGGAGCAATGGCATTTGTAAAAAAGAGGTCAAAAAAGGCTGTCACAGATGATGAAGATGCTCCAATGTCCGCAAGGGACAGAGATGCCGTCCGTCTTGCCGCAGACAAGCCCGATAAGAAAAAGGGCAAAAAGTACAAAAAGGATAAGTCAGGAAAGGAAAAGAAGAATTTATCCAAAAAGGTGCTTTCTACAATTCCTTATCAGAAAGTTCTTTTCGATGATATTTTCTTCCTCGGAAAGAAAATGTACTCAAAGGCTTATACCTTTGATGATATAAACTTCAATCTTGCGGACGAGGAACAGCAGTATATGTATCTTGAAAGATATATCGAATTTCTCGGTATTCTGGACGATACCGTTGATTGTCAGATATGCTGCTGGAACAGTCGGCTCAATATGGAGGAGTTTAAAAAGGCGACACTTATGCCGCAGAAAGCGGACACACTTTTCGATTACCGCTATGAGTTCAACAGCAAGGTCCTTGAAGCAAATATCCGCAAGGGACAGAACGCTGTTCAGAAGCATATGTACATAACCCTTACGATAAAAGCTCCCGATGAGGAAACAGCGGTCAGACGTTTCAGAACGCTTGATATAACCACCACGAATACATTTAACCGCATCGGAAACACAGCTCTCCGTGCATTGACCGCACAGGAGCGTATTGAAATGCTCCGTGATTTTTTCGTGGGAGCAGATGAAATGACCGTCCCCGTTCTTACAGAAGAAGATTTTGCAAAGGGCAGGGAAAAGCTTTATTGCAGTCCCGACTATTTCGATTTCAAAAAGGACTACTTTATGTTCAATGACAAGTATGCCAAGGTGCTGTATATACGTGAATATCCCTCAACGGCTACATCGGATATTCTTACAGGGCTTCTCGGAACTGGCATTGAAATTATGGTAACGACAAACATCGAAACTTATGACAGTGCGGAAGCGAGAAAGCTGGTACAGCATCAGATCACTGCTGTTGATACGGATATGGCAAAGCGAGAAGTCAAGGCGGCACAGCATGGAAACTTCTCTTCGCAGATGCCGCAGAGAATAAAAAATCAGCGTGATGCAATGGTAAGTGTATTCGATAAGATCACCGTCAAGGATCAGAAGCTCTTTATGGTGAATACGCAGATACTTATAAAAGCAGATACCTTTGACGAGCTTAACGAAAGCGCTGAAGTTATCGAAAGCACCCTCAAGCGTTCGGGCTGTATCAAGGGCGAAATGGCTTGGGAGCAGGAACACGGTATGGCGGACTGCCTGCCCCTCGGATATCAGAGAAAATTTGACTATCTCCGCACAATGCCCTCGGAGTCCGTTGCAATATTTATGCCGTTCAATGTCCGTGAGGTTCAGATGGAACACGCAGCCTATTATGGTATGAATGTTCTGTCGCATAACCTTATCCTTTTTGACCGTGTGACGGGGCTTATAAATCCGTCCGGCTTCTATCTTGCGGCTTCGGGCGGCGGCAAGTCATTCAAGGTCAAAACGGAGATAACAAACATCATCACAGGCGATGAAAATGCGGACGTTCTTGTAATTGACCCCGAAAGAGAATACTGGAAGCTTGCGGAAGCGTTCGGCGGAGAGGTGGTTCGTTTCTCCAACGGCTCTACAAACTATATAAATATGTTTGACTTTGACTTCCGCCTGCTTGACGATCCCGAAGTGGATATTATCGCAGATAAGTGTCAGCTTGTAACATCATTCATTTCGTGTATGGACGCAAAGCACCCTCTTAACGCACAGGAAAAGTCCTTTGTTGACCGCTGTGTGCAGAAAGCATACGCAAAATCGGGAGTGCTGAAAACTCTTGATCCGAAGGATATGCCTACCCTCGGTACATTCCTTGAATGTATGAAGGAAGAAACCGAAAACGTGCCGAAGGAAATGAAGGACAAGCTCATCATCACCATTGATATGTATGTCAACGGTTCGGCAAAATACTTCAATAATCAGACCAACGTCAATACGAAGAACCGCTTTATTGCATACGATATTCGTGACCTGAACGGCAATCTGAAAACACAGTCGATGCTCCTTATTCTTGACTACATCTGGAACCGCCTTGCGGAAAACAAGGAAAGGGGCAGAAAGACCTACATTTTCATTGACGAAGCTCACCTGCTTTTTGCCGATGAATATTCTCTCGATTACTTGCAGATGCTTTGGAAACGTGCAAGAAAGTACGGCGGTATTCTTACGGGCATTACGCAGAACGTGGACGATCTTCTCAAAGATTACAAGTCAAGGAATATGCTTGCAAACTCGGAGTTTATCGTGCTTCTGAAACAGAACCCCACAGATGCGGCGAAGCTTCAGGACGTTCTGAATATCAATGACAGCGAGATACAGTTTGTGAATGATGTTCCTGCCGGACACGGACTTCTCATTCTGGGCGGCAAGACCAAAATACCGTTCTATGACGAGTTCCCCAAGGATACGAAGCTGTACAGTCTTATGACTACAAACTTCTCCGAAACGGCAAAGATGCTTCATCAGGACGAGGAAGAGAATAAAAACACATAACGAAATGAAAGGGAGTTGTTTATGGCAAAGGTTGATAGAAAAGATAAGTCAGCTAACGCAGGCGAAAAACACTCCCTTTCTTCTTTTGATAAGAAGAGGGGAGCAATAGCTTCTTTCAATGCACGGACAAACAAGAATAAGAAATATCACGTTGCCCGTGTCCGGAAGAAAGATGAAAATATCGTTTCGGGAACGATTGTCGGAAGCAAGGGCAAATCAGCCAAATCGCCCGACAGTGAGGTTAAATCTGCAAAGGCTGATGCACCGAAAGCTTTTCAGCCAAGTGCGGAGAGAACCGACAGCCGCAGTTTTCATTCGGAAAACAAACCCGAAAATGCGGTATCGGAGCATATCGGAATTTCTCCCGAAACGGCACAGCGTATGAAGCGTGCCGCCTTTCTGGATCAGCAGAATAAAGCAAATATAAAGATAAATACCGCAAGGGCGGATTTCTCCGAATCGGAACGTTTTCCCGAAAATATATCGGATAAAAATTCTGTCTCCGTTTCATCTGAAAATGACAGCAGAGAGAAAAAGCCTTATGAGCATAAATATGTTTCGCAGGCTTCGGACAGCATTATCCCGGAGCAGAAAAAGGCAATATCCCCCGAAATGGCTTTGCGAATGAAAAGGGCGTCTTTTATCGAACAGAAAAACAATGAAGCTATAAGGCAGAATCGTGCGGCTGTTGTGAAAGATGAAGATATTCCGCAGGCTGATGAAAAAGACGGACAGTCTGAAACAGTACCCGATGTTCCGGTGGAACATTTAAAGGACAAACAGGGAAAAGCTTATGAAAACGAGTATCTCGGAAATTCCGAACACGCTGTTTTTGATACGTTTGATGCAGATGTTAGAGCATATAAGGCTAAAAAGGCGTACAGCGGATATATCGAAAAGAAAAAGGAAAATGCATTTGAAAATATTGTCAGCGGTGCTGTCGGAGAAAGTACGCAGAACGTCATAAGCGGTGTGAACAGGGTCGGACAGGCTGTATCACGTTCCGATTCCGTCAGCGGTTCGGTGCTTGATGTTTCATCAGCACTTGCGGCTGTAGAAGCGAAAAAGCTTGTGAAAAAGCTTGCCGAAACCGATTTGAAGAAAGAAAAGCAAGCCGAGGAGCGTATGAAAAATCACGGAAATCGGTTCGGCATAGATAAATACGATGAGGTAACAGGAAAAAATGAAAAAGCGAAGAACAGAAAAGCTGATGCTGACCGAAAAACTGAAGCTCCCGACCAAAAGCAGGGCGGCTCTAAAGTTGGGAACAGTCATAAATTACAGCAGGAAAAGCAGGAATACGGCAAGAAGCAGAGGGCAAAAGAGGTAAGGGGAAAGCAAAAGGAGATCTTCATAAAGGAAAACAGGAAAATTCCCGATACTCTTTTTTCCGGAACTGTCGGAAAGTCGAGCATAGCGAAACAGCTTTTGAAGAAAAAAGGTGCGTCCGTCATTCTGGGCGGAGGCGGTCTTACAGTTGTTCTGCCTGTTTTGATAACGATAGTTGTTTTCGTGATAATAATGGGCTTTTTCGGCTGGCTCACTCCGTTTTCCTACGGCCTTGCAGGCGAAGAACCCGATGAAGAGCATAATGCTGAAACAAATGCGGAGATAATCGACGGATATACTCTTATGGTCAAGAACTATATGGATATTACGCAGGCTTATTACTATCTAAATTACGGCGATTGGTACGGCGGTACATATCAGTATGAAAATGCAGGGCTTGATTTCGGTACATTCTTTGCGGAGTATTGTCAGAAGATAATCAAGGAAATTCAGGCACAGTTTCAGCCATTGATAAATCAGGCGAAAACTCCCGAAGAAGCACAGGCTATAAGTCAGGCAATGGGACGTGCAATAAGTCAGGCTCTTTCGCAGGCACAGCAGGCGGCTTATGAGGAATATATGCGGCTGATAGGTGAGCTTAATGACGGATTGACCCCATCGGAACACAGACAGCATTATGAAGTGGAGATCTCGAACGGCGGAAACGGCATAGAGGACTCCGTTGAATTTAACGGAAAGCCTATTGTCGGAACTAACGGCTTCGGAAATGTTGAGATAAACAGTGAGCTTTCTTCGGAAGAACTGCTGTCATATATCGCTTTATATAAAAGCCTTATAACTATGAAGCCCGATGATTCCAATGCCGATCCCGATGCGGAAGAAGCCGAACCGAGCCTTAACATCACTCCGCAGGATATTATGGATTTCTTTGAAAAAACGGAGTATATAAGCATCACCGCAGAAATAACTCACAATAACCCCTGTATCGGACAAAACTGCAAACGCAGACTTACGGGTGATTACGAAAGCGGATACAGCTGGGAATATTACTGTGACAGCGATCACGATAATCTGACAGGCGAGATCGGTGAGTGTTTGTCTGCCGATGAGCTTCTAAAAAAGGTTATGGAGCTTACCGAAGCGGAGGACATTGGCGTTGATGAAAAGAACTGCAAAAAGATACTTGAAGCATATATTGATATGTTCAAAAAGGAACTGGATATTGATGAAAGCGGCTTTCGCCGGTTCGGAGCAAAGGATAATGCAAAGGCTATGGAGTTTTATGAGAAGCTTATAAAGGACGAGCCTCCCAATTCGGGACTTTAGCAGGTAAATACGCCGTTCACCGAGGGATAAAGGCAGGAGAGCTTATGAAAAAATATTTTTTGAAAATAAAAGAATTTATCGGCAGATACAAGGGTGAGCAGTGGTTCAAATACACGGTGATAATCATCGCCCTGCTGATAGCTGCTGCTGCCGCTTCCGAGTGGAGAAAATGGCAGGACAGCAGGGAGCTTCCGAACACAGAAATATCGGAGGAAGCTCCCGAAAATGGTGAACCCGACATCATAGAAAAAATATGGGACGACAGCAAGGCTCATTTTATCGTATTCGGCGGACTGACTGTATCGCTGTTTATCGTGAAATGCAGAAATGCTGTGAAGCTTGAAGAAAGCGGAGGAAAGATAAAGAAATGAAAAAGCGGAAACCACAAAAGGCTTCCGCAGTAAGGCTATTCGTCTTTGTAAAGCTTATACATAAGAGTAGGATAGTTTGTTTTTCCGTTAAGCACACGGTAGAAGATGATCTTCTTTTCATCTTCGAACACCTTGTAGAACATAAGATATTTTTCAACCACGATCATACGAAATCCGAGCTTTGACAGCTTGAAATCAGGAACAGACATACCCGAATACGGAAAAATAAGTATTTGTTCGGCGGCTTTGTTCATTTTATCCTTGATGCGAACCGCACCCTGTGTGCTTCCGAGCATAACGAATGATGAAATTATCTCAGTCATATCGTTGAGGGCAGCAGGAAGAAATTCAATGGTATATTCGTTAGTTGCTTCCATTAATTATTTCCTCCAACTGCTTGTTCACCTCATCGAGAGAGTATGTTTTTTCACCGCTTAAACGCTGTGCTTCGGCTTCAAGCAGTTTTTCACGCAAATCAAGCATTTCTTCACGATATGAGTATGTTTCCATACTCATAACAACAAGGTCACCCTCGCCGTTTTTGGTGAGGAAAACAGGCTGATTTTCGGTTTTACAGAATTCGGCAATATCATTATATTCATTTCTTAAACAGGTTGAAGGTCTTATCATCATACATATCAACTCCTTATAGTTTGATAATTTTTTCTATACATATTATATCATTATTCTATGCGTGATGTCAAGCGTTTATTAGTGCATCGGACAAAATTTTTAAATTGATATGACTGTATTTATAATACATTCAACCTCATAAGTAGAATTTGACATATTTTTTAGAGAAAGGAAGATCCATATGAAACTTATTCTGGCAGAAAAGCCAAGCACGGCAAAAATACTTGCCCATGTTGTGGGTGCGAGAGAGAAAATATACAGCAAAAACGGCAGGGCATACTGCTTTTACGGCAATAACTATTACGTTGTAAATGCAAGGGGACACCTTTATGGTCTGGGAGAACCCGAAGATTACGGATATTCCAAGGCATACAAGCTTGAAGAGCTTCCTATGTTCCCCGACTTCCGTATTTTCCCCTGCGGCGAAGATACGGAAGATCTGCGGAAGCTTATCTCCGAGCTTATAAACCGTGACGATATAGATGAGCTTATATGTGCCACGGACGCAGGGCGTGAGGGCGAGCTTATCTTTCGTCACATCTATGAAGCAAATCATTGTACAAAGCCCGTCAAGCGTTTGTGGTGCAGTTCAATGACCGATGAAGCCATAAGGGAAAAGCTTAAAAATCTCCCTCCCGACAGCGATTATAACGGCGAATATTATGCCGCACTTGCAAGGCAGAAATCAGACTGGATAATCGGTATGAACCTTTCACGTCTGTACGGTGTTCTCGATGATTATGCTCACCATATCGGCAGAGTGAAAACTCCCGTGCTTGCCATAATCGTCAACAGGGACAACGAGATAGAGAGATTTTCAAAGAGCGTTTCCTACCGCCTTGAAATGCCAAACGGGGCATTGTCCGAAAATGTCTTTGACACCCGTGAGGAAGCAGAAAGACAGATGCGTTCCGCAAACGGCAGAGAAGCAAGGGTACTTTCGGCTGTGAGCGAAACCAAGAGCAAAAACAGACCTCTGCTCCATAACCTCACATCATTACAGCAGGAAGCAAATGATTTGTACGGCTATACGGCAAAGGAAACTCTTGACACCGCACAGAGCCTTTACGAAAAGAAGCTTATCACCTATCCGAGAACCGACTGCACATATATTTCCGATGATATGAAAGGAAATGTTTTGAGAACGGTTGACTGCATTTCGGCAGTTCCAGAATATGCACAGAGAGCGGAAAAGCTCATATATCAGGGGCTTAACCTTGACAGCCGTGTGGTAAATACCGCAAAGCTGGACGGTCACGATCATCACGCAATACTGCCCGAAGCGAAGTCAGCGGGAACAGCAGGACTTTCCGAAAAGGAGAGAAACATTTACGGTCTGGTTATTGACCGTCTGCTCTCGGCATTGGACAAGCCATACAAATACAAGGAAGCAAATTATGTTTTTGAGTGCAATGGAATTGCATACAAGCTGAAAACGGAAAGTCCCGTTGAATTGGGCTGGAAAGCTTATGATATGGAAAAGAAGGATAAGCCGAATGCGGAGCTTGGATATACGCAGGGAGATACATTCTCTGCCGAGGGAATCAGGGTCAAAGAGATAGAAGCACAGCCCCAAAAGCATTTTACAGATGCAACGCTTTTGTCCGTTATGAGCAATATTGACAACCGCATTGATGATAAGTCCCTCAAATCCGCTGTTTCGGGAAAAGGAATCGGAACGGAAGCCACAAGAGCAGAAATAATCGAAGAGCTTATCTGTTCGGGATATGCGGAGCGAAACTGCAAAAATATCGTATCGACACAGTTCGGAAAGGACTTTATCGCTTCCGTTCCCGACAGCGTAAAAGCCGTTGAAAGAACAGCCGAATGGGAACAGGTCTTCACAAATATCAAGGAAAAAGGCGTAAATGCGGACAGCTTTATTTGTGAGGTCAAGAATTTTGTCAGTTCGGTCATAGAGCTTGAAAAAAGTCCCGAACGAAAAAGAGTTCCTGTCAGAAACAGCAGAAGTTCAAGGCGTGAGCCTGTCGGCATCTGTCCGAGATGCGGAAAGAACATCTATGAGGGCAAAAAGAATTTTTACTGCGAAGGCGGTATTGAAAAATGCGGCTTCTCTATATGTAAAGAGGATAAATTCATAAAGAACGCCATAACGGCGGAAACGGCAGTCAGACTTCTTAACGGCGAGGCTGTAAAACTTAGATCCGTGAGCAAAGACGGCAGGCTTTATGATGCGGAATACTGCCTTGAGGATACAGGCAGATATGTCAATCTGAAAAGACTTCCGCAGGAGAGAAAGGCTGTCGGCATCTGTCCCAAATGTGGAAAAAACATATTTGAGGGCAGAAGCAATTTTTACTGTGAGGAAAGCAGAAACGGCTGTAATTTTACCCTGTGGAAAGAGGACAGATACAACGGGATCACTGTTACAGCCGCAAACGCTTCCGATCTGCTGGCAGGCAGAAAAATATACAAGACAAAAAAGAAGCTGAACGGTCAAGAGGAGCGAAAAGCCTATGTTATGGAAGTGACCGATAAATATGTCAATATTTGTGCGGCGGAGGATAAGTAATGTCTATGGAAGAAAAGAAGAAGCGTTTATATGAAAGCGGCTACTGTGCTTCCAATGAAAAGGTCCTTTCAGCTTTATGGCGAGCGGCTTTTATTGCCAAAATATGCAGTATTGAAATTCCAAATGATATAGAGGTCAAAACTGCTTCCCAAAATGAAGTGGCAAATATTTCGGCTGAACCATTTTCGGAAGCACTTGCACATCTTTTTATTATGTATGGTGCAGGATACATAAGCTTTGAAAAACTTGAAAGCATTGCACGTGATGCAGATAAATTCAAAGACGAAATTCTGTCTGCGGAGAACTTTATTATCGAGCAGTCCTCAAAAGATGAAAAAGAACGTGTTTCCGAGGATATAATCCAGCGGATACTTTTATGCACCGTAAATTCAAAGAAGTATCCCGAAATACAGACTGTCGGCTTCGATACGGCACGAAAGCTTTGTGAGAGTACGCATACGGTCATTCACAACGGCTTTGTTTTCGTTCGTGATGTGGGCTTTCTCACACAGCTCCTTAATGCCGATGAGCCGATGGGAAGCTTTACTCAAAAAAATACGATCAAAATAAGCGGAAAAGAGCAGATAATCAATGATTTCAAGGATAATTCAATAATCGAAAAATCACTGAATGTTCCCGAAAATGAAATGCCCGATATGCCTTTCGTCATAAATCTGAACAACACATTCTATATTCAGCAGATATATGACCGACCGTATGCCGTTGAGTTTATTCATTATGCAAAGGACAGCGGAATACCCTTTGACGAAAATTTTGTGAATGAGTACACAGCGTATGTTCGCAGGCACAAGCGAAAGCTTTCCGTTTCAGCAATATCCCGAAAGCGTGAGATATGCGGAGATGAAGTGAACTGGTTCGATTACGGAACAACAAAATATGCGGATAAAAGGATAGAGATAGACAGCAGCTTTGACTGCACAGAGATCATCGACCTTGCACAAACGTTATCCGATGATGCGGATATGTCGGACGATGAGCTTACGGAGCTTGCCGCAAATACATTTATACAGCTTAAAAGACATGCGGATAGAACGGTTATCGAGGTCACATTCTGCGGAAAGAAAAAGCTGTTTTTGTATATGGACGGAAAAATCGGTTCGCTTGAAAGTGAGAAATTCCGCAGAATACCCTTTGACTACAACAACGTATGGACAACCGTTATGGAATGGTCACGGTCAAAGCTTATTCAGAAAAAGGGAAGCAGTATAGTTGTCCCCGATGCGGAGATAAAAAAGCTTGCTCCTAATGACAGAAAATATGCACAGCGTATGATCGAGGAGCAGTATTCGCTGAAAAAAGGAAACAACAAAATGCTTCAGAAATTGAGCGAGCTGAAATCCTATGCAAAAAAGGAGCTTGACATAAAAGCACAGCAGGCAAAGCTGAAAAATGAGCGTGATGCAGGAATCACGGAGGAGGGCAAAAAGTAATGAAGGTTCTTATACGGGAAACTCTGAAAACTATCGGAGTAAACATATACGGCACAGACGGAAAGCTTCATACAAGGGAGTTTTTTGAAAAGTATTTTTCCGACGTTGAGGGTGCATACCCCACACTTCCCGAAGAAAGGGAGGAATTTGATACGGAAGCGGAATGGACGATCATAACCGATGCGGACTTTCGCCTGCTTGCGGAAGATTTGGAAGCAATTCAGGACGCAATAGACGGTGTGCAGGAAAAGCTTTCGGAGGGTGACAGCAGGTCTGAATACACCTTCAATGCAGACTGCTTTCTTATATAACGGAGGGAGTGAAAAATATGGCTGATATGAACAGCATTGACCTTGAAGCGATACTCAAAAGACTTGAATTTCTTGAAAAGGAAAATCATTCGCTCCGTGCGGAGGTTGAAGAACTGAAATCGAACGATATTGAGATAAAGGCAGAGCTTAACACTATCAACCGTTTTATTTCGGCTATGACAGAAAGTCAGAGCATTGACGAGGTAATGACGGAGATCGAGAGTGCCGCAAAACAGCTCACCGACAGCGATAAGGTTACATTTTACTGTATGGACAGCGTGAATAACAAATTCTTCGCCGAGGACGAGGGAAGAAGCTGGCAGTCCAAAGAGGAAACCAAGCTTTTGAAAAGCGTATCTGACAGTCAGAAAATACAAAACGAGGGTACAAAGGCATATATTCCGCTCGTGTCGGGAAACGGAAATACTCTCGGAGTTATATCCGCAGAAAAAAGCGGCGGATTCAATACGGACGATCTTTCACGAAACTTTGTTAAGGGCGGCACGTTTGTAGAAAATATAAAGCTTGGGCTTGAAAAGGAATATCAGCATCAGGGCAGGATAACGGACGAGCTTACAAAAATGTTCAATCGTCAGGGACTTAACGAGTACCTTGCAAACACTATGGTCAAGGCATTTTCGGAGGGAAAAAGCGTGAATATCCTTATGAGCGATATTGACCATTTCAAGAGCGTCAATGATACATACGGTCACGATGCAGGAGATATTATTCTCAAAGGCACAGCCGCAGTTTTAAAGGATTTCACAAGGGACGGAGCAAATAACTGTTTCAGAGTGGGCGGCGAGGAAATGGTTGCAATACTCATAACCGACACTCCCGAACAGGCGATTGATATGGCAGAAATGCTTCGCAGGAACATTGAAAATAATGTCAATGAGATAATGCAGGACGGAAAGCCAATGAACCTTTCCGTAACGGCTTCTATCGGTGTTCACGAAATGCGGTCCGATGTTCCCTTTACACCCGACAATGCAAGAGCTGTGTTTGATGCGGAGTTCAAGAAAGCGGACAATGCCGTGTATGAAGCAAAGGAAACAGGCAGAAACAAGGTGGTTTGTGCCGATGAGCATAATTATGTTTCATACCTTGCGATGAAAGCCACAGAGGTTTTTGTGAAAAGCGAGGGACTTGAAGATGAGAAAGCTGTAAATGATGTTTCGGACATGATAATCGACACCTTTACAAACCCAACCGATGAGCAGGGACTTGATACCATTGTTGACGCACTCCGAACCTATTCGGTTCAGACCTCCGATACTATGCCCGATATTTCACAGCTTGCGGATATGATCGCAGACAAGATAGAAGCCTATTCCGAAAAGACAAGCGGTTCGGCTGAAATTATTGAAAGCGATATATCGAAGCAGAAGCAGGAAATGAACATATTTGATATTCTGGCGGCTTCCACTCCCGAACTGCTTATATCTGTTGAGCAGAACGGCTTTGCGGAATATATGAAAACTGACAGGCCATTGCAGGATATTTTATACTGCCTTGAGGAAAAAGCTCCGTTCAAGGCAATAGCGGATAAGGCGGACGAAATACTTTCCGAAGCGGATTTTGCTTATGAAAATCAGAGCAGAGATACGCTTGCCGTTGAGATAAATATTGATGAAAATACTCTTACTGCTTACAACAATGACATATATGCCTCAATGCCGTTGGATAAGGCTGTTGATGATATGAGCAGAGTGTTTCCAAAAGAATCTCCATATTATTCAATGCCAAAAGCCAATGACGGCGTAACTTTTGCCGACAGAGTGACGGCGATGAAAGAGTGGGCTGATAAGGCTATAGAAAAGGTCAGTGAGAAAAACATTCAGAAAGAGAATGTTCATAACAGAAACGGAGATGCGAGATAATGCTTTATACGGAAGAACAGATACAGCGTGCAAATGAAAGGAGCATATCCGAATTTTTTCGGCAGGAGGGATATTCCTGCAAAAAGATACGCTCCGAAACTCACATTGCAGGCTTCGGCGGCTTTTATGTAAAGGATACGGCAGTTCCCAATCAGTTCTATATCCATTCACGGCAGACAGGCGGAACGGGACTTATTTTCTGCCTTATGAAAGTGCTGGATATGCCGTTCCGTGAAGCGGTGCGGACTGCACTTGACGGCGAAGAGGCAAGAGGGGACAGAAACGATAAAGCATATATTCCGAAAAGCAACGAACATCCCGTTCCCGAACCCAAGCCCGAATTTATAATGCCCGAAAAGGGTGCGGACAGCCGCAGAGTGTTCAGCTATCTTACGAAAACAAGGTATATAGATCCGAGCATTGTCAATGCCTTTGTACGTGCAGGAGTGCTGTATCAGGACACAAAGGGAAATGCCGTATTTCTGCATAAGAACAACGGAAAGCCCTGCGGTGCAGAGATTCACGGCACAAGCGGAAAAAGCTATACCGTCGGAAATGCAAGGTATTCCGATTTTGCGGAGGATAAAAAGGTTATTCCCACAGAGCCGTACATAGCAGAGCTTCTTGACGGGGAGCTTAAAAAAGAAAGCGTAAGGTTTGCAGGATATGTTTATGAAAATAATGCAAATATCGTGACCGACAGCAAAAATTATGACGTTATCTGCGGAATGATAGCAGAGATACATAACACAGACATTGACAGAAATGCGGTTGATAATGAAGTCGCAGGAAAACTTAAAAATTACAAGGGAGTAGCACCCGGCACGTCCGAGAGCTTCTTTCAGTATGATAAGGGCGAGCCGAAGAAAGCATACGTTTTTGAAAGCTCCATCGACCTTATGAGCTTTATGGCACTTCACTCCGATGTGACCGACTGCACGTTTGCGGCAATGGCAGGGCTGAAGCCGAATGTTGTGGAAAAGCTCCTTGCAGGCGGATTGCCTGTTACCCTTTGTGTGGATAACGATCAGGCGGGGCAGAATTTTGCAAATCAGTTCGGTTCGCGCTGTAAGTATTTTACGGAGTGCAGGGCAAACAATGTCAAGGATTTTAACGAGCTTCTCAAAGCCAAAAAGACTGTTCCGTTTTCGGAAAAAGTTGATGCGATGAAAAGCTGGGCAGATAAGGCAATACAAAAAATTACAGATGAACAGTCAAGAAAGGTGGCACTTGCAAGATGAGTGAAGATATAAAGACAGCAGTTATTGCTGAAAAAGATATGCCTGTTAATGAAGCGGAGAAGAATGCTTCTCCCAAAAGCATAAAGACATCAAAAGCCGACAAAAGGCTTGAAAAGCTTACGGCTTTAAAGGAAAAGTATGAAAAGGCATTTTCCGTGCAGGCGGAAGCTACACGAAAGGCGGACAGCATCAATGCACAGATAATGAAAATCGAAAAGGAGATCCACGCTGAGGAGATTTCAGAAATTGAGGGCTTATGTTCCGAAAAAGGACTTGCTTTTTCTGATCTGGCAAGGATAATAAGGGCTTTTCCCGACGGTATGACGGCAGATGATATCATAAATTATTTTGTGTAAAGGAGTGACCTGCAATGACGGAATATGTAAACAAGGAGTATTACAGCAGCATAAAGGGAAACTGTGCCTACATTGACCTTAACGGTGATAATATCCACAAGGTTATGGACAGGCTTCGTGCAGAGGGCATTATGTTTTCAGCCACATACGGAAGCTACAGAAATACCGTTACTGTCAGCAAGACTGATGCACAGAGAGCTTATGCCGTTGCTTCCGAATATAAGAATACGGTTCAAAACAATCAGCGTATCATCGGCAATATCGAGTATTCAAAGATAAGGGACAGGAACTTTATAAACACCGATCCCGAAACAGCTTTGCAGGTAGCAAATCTTCTGTCGGGCGATGCAAGCATAAGATTTTCGGGAAGAATACTCGCCAATTCCGCAACAATTACCGTAAGCGGAAGAAAAAATGCGGAAATGGTCAACCGTATGATAGACAATATCCATAACGCCGATATTATCAATGAGCTTTTCCGTGCAGGCTATGAAAGGCTTGCTGACACAAACGGCTTTGTGAATATCCGCAATAACGAAACAGGAGAGACAGTCGGTTTCAGAAATATGGATATGGTCCGTGAAATGTATAATGACGGAAACAACGAGTTTTTCCACCCCTCCGCATACCGCATTGACAAAACCGAAGAAGCATTTTATATTTCCGAGGTTAGCAAGGAAAGTACCGCCGAAAGAAATGTGTATGCAGAACCCTATGGAAACGTACCCACATTTGAAAGCAGAGATACAGCCGAGAAATATGCAGATAATAACGGCATTGACCTTTCGGATTTTGAAGAAATAATCTCCGAGGAAAATGTTCCCGAAAATGCTCCGATTGAAAATGTTCCACCGGAACATCTGGAGATTTCCAATGAACCTTTGGACGTTCAGTTATCCGAAAGATTATCAGCCGAGTACAATTTCTTTGTTTCCAATCTTATGAATCAGAAGCCAGAAGTTATCATTTCTTCCGCTTATGAGATAAATACAAAGGACAATATCCGTACTTATGCGGAAAATGAGGAGCTTGATCTTACAGACGAACAGATAAAAGCACTTCTTTCAAGCGAAAATGTGCTGAACGAAGTATATCAGGAATGGAACAAGAATGAATCTGCAAACAGCTATGATGATGTGCTTACGGTTTTGCAGGACAGAGCAGACAGGATACTTCTTTCGCTGGAACGTTCCGAAAAAGAACATACACAAAATGTTCCGGTGGGACATTTTGAAAGCAAACCCACAGCTGATGTTCCACTGGAACATCAGGAAGAAGCAGTATTCAGCAGCATTCCCGTTTATTCAAAATCACTTGCCGAAGCAAGAGAGCTGGACGAGCTTGAGATATACAGAGCAAGCAGAAATGAAAATCACACCTGTGCAAATATGATTGATGCTTTTATCAGCAAGCATTACAATGACAACAGGCTTGATTCCGAAGGAGCATTGAATGACCTTCTGGAAAGATACCCCGTTGAACGTATTGCACTTGTAACAGCTGTAAATGTTGAGGACAAGGAATGGGACGGACGTATATCCAATGCAAACAGGGCTTGGGCAAATGCTTTTCTTGAAGATTATTCCGATGATGTGATGCGTCAGAAAGGTGAGTATTATCTTACCGCACACCCCGGCTTGGTAAATCTCTTTGCCGATACTGTCCGTTCATATATCGAAAAGAACAGGGAGCTTGCACACGAACAGAAAGAACAGAAGCAGGACGAAATATATGATGCCCTTGACCTTGAACACAATTCCATTACGTTCTCCGTAGTAACCATTGACGGCGATAACAGATTTGTTGTCCCCGAATATGTTGACAAGTATGATATTCACGGACTGGAAGCGTATCAGGATTACATTTCGGAAAATCAGCCCGATGAAGCCAGCGTTTCCGTTGAGTTCTGTATGATCGGTGCATTGGATAATGAATCGGTCACAGCATCATACGATGAAGCTGATTTTATCGAAAAGCATCTTGACGATGTTATGAAGTCAGAGTACACAACTTCTCTGGAATACAATGAATACAGCATAGAAACGCCCGAAGAAATGCTTGAAAGCAGGCAGGAAGATATTCAGCTTGAAAAAGCGAAAGAGTATATCCGCAGTTATCTGGCATCGGAATTTGCAGGTGATGATGAAGCCGAATTTGACGACCTTGAACATATTTCCGCAGGCTATACGGAGCTTGGCGAAAATAACGAGTATGGTTTTCAGATGGAAATTGATCTTGTTTCTTTCAGAATAAGCTATACGCTCAATGAGGAGCTTGTCAAGTCTGAAAGCTACAATGACATTGAAGAAATGAACAAGCTTGCACTTTCCGAGCTGAACTTTGATGAGTTCTATGCTATCGGAACAGATGCAGTCGAGGAATATGAAAACAAAATTGATACGGTTGACCTTAATATCACTTTTGCCAATGCGGAGATTGAGGAAAGCATTGATGAAAACTCCGAGCTTGAATGGAAAGAAATACCCGAATCCATTGATGAGGAAACGGGAAAGCCTACAAGCTGGGCAATTGAAATAAACTCCGATACATACGGCAGATTTCTTTGGATAAGTCAGAATGAAAACAACAGCTATGACGTTGAATATGACACAGGTGAAAAAATTATTCCCGTATCGTCTGAAAGTGTGGGATTTTCTTCACTTTCCGCCGCAAAGGAATGGGCAGAAGAATTCTATTTGCTTGATAAGGAAGCTTTGCACGATGCGGCGGATATTCTCGCTGAAAAACTCACAGCACATCACCCCGGCAAATTTATGATAGAGGAATACTATAACAGCAAAGCTCCCTCTGCCGGAGAACTTTCCGCATATATTCAGAGCCTTGTTTTAAGCGGCAGACAGGGCTTTGGACTGGACGGCTATTCAGCAGACACAAACGGCATCATTATGTCCGATCTGTCGGAATATTCGTGGGAACAGGTCGGCAGGGCTGTTATGACCGCTTTGGAAAAAGAAACATACATCACTCCCAAAGAAAGGGCAGAGATAGCCAATGCACCCAAGTATTCCATATATCAGGTGAAAAGGGGCGAAGAATACGCAAGGCTTTCCTTTAACAGCTGGAATGAGCTGAAAAAGTTCAATATTCCCTTTGACAAAAACAATTATGAGGAAGTTTACGGCGGATATGTTTCGGACGTAAGCAGAAGTCAGGGCAGGGGAGTTATCCTTGACAATATCTATACCAAATTCAACATTGACCGTCCCGAAGATTTCAGAGGACACAGCCTTTCTGTCGGCGACGTTATCGTGCTTGAAGATAATAATGTCAGCTCTGCATTTTATGTAGATTCGTATGGTATGGCTGATGTTACCGACCTTTTCTTTGAAGTGGAAAAGCAGAAAATTGACCTTTCCAAGCTGTCGGAAATCACCCTTACCGAAGAATATGACCGCAGAAAAGACCAGCCCGACAATTTCCTGCATATAAAGAACACTGTTTCATTCAGCAATCTGAATTCTTCGTATCTTATAAGCCGATACAAGGAATTTACTTATGAATATGACGATATGCCCGATTATGACGAGGGAGATTCGTTCACAACAAAACAGGGTATGCTTGCAGAGGTGCAGGAATTCTTTGAGGATATGAGAAACGATCACGACAAGAGTATTTCTGTAACAGATTTAAACGGCAAAACAACAGTCCTTGAGGGCAGACTTTTTGAGTTTGAAGCAACCGAGGACAGACTTGCCTTTATGATACCCAATGCAGGCTATGCGGAAATGTTCGAGCGTGATGATGACAGCTATGACTACACTTTCTTTGACGGAGATTATAACGTTATCGACAGCGGTGTGTATGACGATGTGAGCATTTCTCTACGTCAGGCATTTACTGTTGTTATGGAAGATGCAGGCTATGACATTGAAAAGTGCGAGCCTATGGACTTTGAAAAGGTACACAGCAGAGTCGAGGGAAAGGAAGAACAGTCCGTTATTGCGGCTGATACGGGAAGAAAGAAGTCGGGCAATGAGGTCGAGGTCGGAGATGTATTTCTCTACAATGACCGTGAATATACCGTTACTCCCGACAAGGGCATTTATCCCGATGATGTAACGGTATCTTATGAGGAACAGACAGGCGGAATTACCTTTCTTGCCACACAGAATATTGACAGATACAAGCTTGCCGAAAATGGTGTTTTTCTCGGCAATCCTACAAAGGAACAGGAAGATAAGTCCGAAAATAAAGCAAGTGATTATACTCCCAAAATCGGTGACTTGATAGACATCAATGATGAACTGCTCACTATTTCCGATATAAGCGGAAGCGTTATTACATTCACTGAAACGGAAAACCTCTTAGGAAACACCTCCCGAATGGATATCTCGGATTTTCTCGCAAGCGGTTTTACCGTCGTGGAAGAAAACGAAAGCGAATTTGTTGAAGCTGTATCCGATGTTCCACTGGAACATTTAACCGAACCCATAGCACAGACCAAAGATGTTCCACTGGAACATAATGCTTCCAACTCACAGAATTTTGTCATAACAGACGAAAATCTCGGTGTGAAAACTCCAAAGGCGAGATTTGCCGCAAACGTTGAAGCAATTCGTACTCTGAACAATATCGAAGCTGAAAACAGAACTGCAACACCGGTCGAACAGGCTGTTCTTTCAGGCTATACAGGCTGGGGAGCAATACCGCAGGCATTTGATTCCGACAATAAGGATTGGAGCAATGAGTATGCACAGCTGAAAGAACTGCTTTCCGACAGCGAGTATGCTGATGCAAGGCACTCCACTTTGAACGCACACTTTACCTCTCCCGTTATCATAAGTGCGATATATGAGGGACTTTCCAACATAGGCTTTGAAAGCGGAAAGATTTTGGAGCCTGCAATGGGTATCGGCAACTTCTTCGGTGCTATGCCCGAAAATATGAGAAAGAGCGAGCTTCACGGAGTAGAGCTTGACAGTCTTACGGGACGCATTGCAAAGCAGTTATATCCCGATGCGGATATTCAGATAAAGGGCTTTGAGAAAACCAAGTTTGAAAATGACAGCTTTGATGCGGTAGTCGGAAATGTTCCTTTCGGAGATTACAAAGTTGATGATAAGGACTACAACAAGCACAAATTCTATATCCACGATTATTTTGTGGCAAAATCCATTGACAAGGTTCGCCCCGGCGGTGTGCTTGCCGTTGTCACCTCAAAGGGTACAATGGACAAGGAAAATCCCGAAATGCGTACATACATTGCACAAAGAGCGGAGCTTTTGGGTGCGGTTCGTTTGCCCAATGATGCGTTCAAGAAGAACGCAGGCACAGAGGTCACATCTGATATTCTTTTCTTCCAAAAGCGTGAAAGACCTATTGAGATAAAGCCCGAAGAAGTGGAATGGCTGTCAAAGGGTACAACAGAGGACGGCTTTTCGGTAAATAACTATTTCGTAAATTACCCCGAAATGGTTCTCGGAACTATTGCGGAAGCAAATCAGATGTACGGTCCCACCGAGAACACACAGGTAATTCCTATCCCTGGAGCCGACTTGAAACAGCAGCTTTCCGAAGCTGTAAAGAATATACACGGTATATATACTCCGCAGACAAGGAAAGCCGAAAAGAAAAAGGACACAGAGGATATTATCCCTGCTCATGCAAGTTCGAGGACTTACAGCTATTATGCGGTAGATAACAGCATTTATTATCGTGGTGATGATGAAACTATGAGCAATGTCAAGCTTTCGGGCGATGGATTGAAAAGGGCGTTGGCTATGGTCGAGATTCGTGATACTGTCCGTGAACTGCTTGATATGCAGCTTGATAACGCAGACCATTCTCTTGACGGAGATATTGCCGATAAGCGTGAAAAGCTCAATCAGACATACGATGCGTTTACCGAAAAGTATGGACATTTTGACGAAAAGAAAAATGCCCGTTTGTTCAAGGGTGATGACGGATACAGCTTCCTTACGGCACTTGAAACAAGGGACAAGGACAGCGGAGAATACACAAAAGCCGATATTTTCTATCACGATACAGTCAAGCCAAACAATGTAGTCGAACACGTTGAAACCGCACAGGAAGCACTCATTTTATCCGTTGCCGAAAAAGCAAAGGTAGATTTTGATTATATGACCGAACTTTGCGGAATGGATAAAAATACCCTTATAAATGAGCTTGAAGGTCAGATATTCCGACTTCCGCAGGAAGAAGAAAAGTATGTGACTGCCGATGAATACCTGACGGGAAATATTCGGCAGAAGCTCCGTGAGCTGAACAATGCTCCGATCGGTATGGACGTGAGCAGACACAGGGAAGCTCTTGAAGCGGCTATGCCCAAAAAGGTTGAAGCAAAGGATATTTCCGTCAAGCTCGGCTCACATTGGGTATCTCCCGAATTTGTAACACAGTTCATAAATGAGAAGTTCAGACCGAGTTGGAAGAGCAATATAGAAGCGCAATACAGCAAGGTATCGGGCAAGTGGAAGATAGAGGGTGCATCAAAAGCCGACAAGGGCAGCTATACTGCAACTCACGATTTCGGCACAAGAAGAAAAGATGCCTATGCTATTCTTGAGGGTATTCTCAATCACGAGGACTTAACTGTAAAAGACCCGAAGCTGGACGAAAACGGTGAGCCTATGCGTGATTCGAGAGATAATATCATCAAGGTAACAAACCACGAAGAAACCAAGGCTGTTCAGTCTATGGCAAGAAAAATTGAAAACGAATGGCAGGACTGGATATTCAAAGACCCCGACCGCAGAGCCGTTCTTGTGGACAAATACAACGAAGTATTCAACAGTATCAGGCACAGAGAATATGACGGCTCACATCTTAATTTTGTTGGTATGAACAGCGATATAACCCTTAAAGAGCATCAGAAAAATGCTGTTGCAAGAGCGTTATACGGCGGAAATACGATGCTTGCCCATTGTGTGGGAGCAGGGAAAAGCTATGAAATGATAACCATAGCAATGGAGGGCAAACGTCTGGGACTGCATCATAAATCCCTGTTTGCCGTACCCAATTCCCTTACGGAGCAGATGGGCAGAGATTTCAAAAAGCTGTATCCTGCCGCAAATATCCTTGTTGCAGCAAAAAAGGATTTTGAGCCTAAAAACCGCAGAGAGCTTTTTGCAAAAATTGCAACAGGCGAGTGGGACGCAGTAATTGTCGGGCATTCGCAGTTTGACCGTATGGGACTTTCAAAGGAACGTATGGAAAAATATATGCAGGCAGAGATCGACAGCCTTCGCAGTGAGCTTGAAGAAGCGAGAAGCACAGACGGAAGCAAGAGCTTTTCCGTTAAGGAAATTGAAAGGACAATAGCACGTTACGAAAAGAGAATAAAGGACGATCAGGGCAAGGTCACAAAGGACGATTACATCGACTTTGAAGAAATGGGCTTTGACAAGCTGTTCGTGGACGAATGTCACCTTTACAAAAATCTCGGAACTGCTACAAAGATGTCCAACGTTGCAGGCATAGGCACAACTGGTTCGGGCAAGGCGGCTGAACTGCTTATGAAAACAAAGTATTTCGATGAACTCACAGGCGGAAAGGGTATGGTTTTTGCCAGCGGCACGCCTGTCAGCAACAGTATGACCGAGCTTTACACAATGATGCGATACTTGCAGACTGATTTGCTGAAAGAGTGTGACATCAATCATTTTGATGAATGGGCGGCGGATTTTGGCGAGGTCAAGACCGATTATGAACACATATCATTGTGCTCCAAAATGATATGTGTTCATTTTTATTTCAGTCACGAGCGGCGTCTGCATATCTCGGTGGGATTGTCCGAATCGGCATTACTGCCGATAAATCTGTAATAAATATCCACCTTAACAACCGCTTTGCCATCGATGTTCTCCCTCTCGTGAATATATATCTTTTCGATAAGGGTGTGGACAAGCTCATAGTCAAGTTCGGCAATGCCAATGTAGTTTTCAATCAGCTCGGCGAATTTCTCGGCATTTGTCCTGTTGTTGTCATTTTCCTGCAAAGCCGCCGAAATCTCATTTGATCTTGCCTTTAATGCCGAAAGTTCCTTTTCCATATTTTCCGACATTGACAAATATCTTTCCTTTGAGATAACACCGAAAACCATATCTTCATAGATTTTCTGCAAAAGAGTATCGAGCTCACCGATTCTCTTTTTTGCTTTGTCCTGCTCTTTGATAAGAGAAGTTCTTTCCTTTATCTTATCGGTTTCGGAAGCCTTGGAAAGAATATCAATGTAATTATCCGAATTTTCTTCAAAAAGAGTTGCATGGTGCTGAACATCCGAAAGAACAACATCGTAAAGCTGTTCAAAGGTTATGTAGTGAGATGAACAATATTCCTTTCCATATCTTATAGCAGTCTGACAGCGATAAACGCCTTTGGAATTTCGGTTATCATACCTTTTTGAAAATCCATGAACCTTTCCGCAGTCGTGGCACATTACAAGACCTCTGAAAATGTTGTCGGGATTTGTAACCTTGTCCCTTGTCTTGACCGACAGCCTCTTGTAAACCGTATCATAGTCCTCACGGCTGACAAGAGCTTCGTGAGTATTCTCGGTAACTACCCATTCATCTTCGGGGCGCTCTATCCTTTTCTTGTTTTTGTACGATTTATTCGTATATCTCAGAGCAACGGTCCTACCTGTATAGACAGGATTGAGAAGAATAGTTTTAACGGTTGCTTTGAGCCAATAGTAGGGATATTTCGGATAAGAAGCACAGTTTTCAAGACCGTTTCTGATGTAATTATCAGCCTTTGGAATGGGAAGATTCATACTTCTCATTTTGGTTGCGATCTCACCGCAGCTGCAACCCTCGATAGCCATGCGATACATCATTTTCACGTAATCCGCACGGTCACTCGGAATCAGCTTTGTCTTGTCATTGGGATCTTTCATATATCCGTAGGGAGCCATGCCCGTAAGACAGTCACCACGCTGAGCCTTCATTTTCATAACTGCCCGAATTTTCTTGGAACAATCCTTTGCATACCACTCGTTGATGATATTCTTGAACGGAGCAAAATCGTTATCTCCATCATCACTGTCAACGGAATCATTGATAGCAATAAAGCGAACATCATTGTCGGGAAGAAACATTTCCGTATAAAATCCTGTCTGCAAATACTCTCTGCCGAAACGGGAGAGGTCTTTTACAATAACAGTACCGATTTTTCCGTCCTCAACTGCTTCAATAAGTCTTTTGAAATCGGGACGGTCAAAATTTGTGCCTGTATAGCCGTCATCAACAAAAAATTCCGTATTGAAATATCCGTTATCATTAGCAAACTTCAGAAGAAGCTCTTTCTGGTTCTGAATGCTCATACTGTCGCCATTGTATTCATCGTCACGGCTTAATCTGCAATAGAGAGCCGTAATTTTATCCTGCTGTTTTAATTTCATAATATCCTTCCTTTCCAAACAGCAGATTATGACTATATTTATTATACATCATATTCCACTTTAAAGCAATAAATTATTTGTAAAAACACAAACAAGTTTATGATTTGATTTTTGTTAAAAATTGTGTTATACTGAAAGAAAAGTCACGAAAGGAACAGCCATGCGCAGAGTGGATTTCAGCACAGTAATAAACATCATCATTGAAAACTGCCGTGAGAATATGCACATTTTCAAGAACAAAGAACGTGCATTTACGCAAACCGACCTCATAACGGGAATATTCTCCGAATATTATGACAGCTGCGATGATAAAATTTTTGAAAGCTCTTCAATATCACGCTGGATAAAAGGCAGCCGTCCTGTTCCTGCCGACCTCATAAATTTTTATCGTGACAATGGCTGTGAAAGCATCGGATATGATTTTCAGGATAACTGTGTTGATGTGGTTTATGATTTAAGTAACCTTTGCAATGAGCTTGCAGCTCTTGTGTCAAACGACTATTCTCTTTCCGAAGAAAAGAAATCGGAAATTCTTACAGAAATTGATACCACAGATGAATCCGAAGTCTGCCGTTTTATCGGAAATGTGATATTTGCCGCCATAGACAGACCTTTCATTCCTGCGGATAAAGCAATACTTCCGACATCTGCGATAACCGTTTCGGAATGTATATTTGGTGCAGAAGTCCCCGCACCGTGCAGATATTTCTGCGGACGTGATACGGAGCTTGACGAACTTCATACGGCTTTGCAGGAACACAGCAAGGTTTTCATAAAAGGCTTCGCAGGCATCGGCAAAAGCGAATTTGCCAAAGCATACGCAAAGGAATTCAAGAAAGAATACCGAAATATTCTGTATTTCAATTACCATGGCAGTCTGAAAGAGAATATAACCGATATGGATTTTGCAGGGGATAACCTTTCCGATAATGAACACATCAGATTTACAAAGCATATCCGCTTTCTGAAAAGTCTGCGCAGAGATTCGCTCATCATAATTGATAACCTTAATACTGCAAATGACAACTTTCTCAGTACACTTATCAATTACGGCTGTAAGATGATTTTTACCACACGAAGCAATATCGACTGCGGATATATTTTCAGCCTTGACGTTATCAAAAATAGTGAAGATTTATATCAGCTTGTAAGCAAATACTATTCTTATGCCAAGGAAAACAAAGCCGTTATTAATGCGTTGATCGAAACTGTTCATCAACACACTCTGTCTGTCGAGATGACAGCAAAGCTTCTTGAAAAAGGTCTGCACACTCCAGAAGAAATTCTTGAACATCTCAGACAGAACAGTGCCGATCCCGATTCTACGGACAAGATAAAGATAAGCAAGGACGGCATAAATGCAAAGGAAACATACTATAATCATATCCGTTCGCTTTTCTCACTGTACCTGCTTGATGAGAGCTATCAGAACATAATGCGGAATATGGTATTCTTTGATGAAGTGCGTATCAGATATTTTGCAAAAATGCTTGAACTGGACGATACGAACGGAATAAATGAGCTGTGTGAGCTTGGTTTCATTGAAAATATCCACGCTGATATTATCACACTTCACCCAATGATAAGGGATATTATCCTGCTTGATTTGAAACCAACACTTGATAATTGCAATACATTCGTTAATAACCTGAAAAGCAAACTGCAAATCATAGGTATTGAGCTGCCTGACTCTGCGACTATCATTTCAGCAGTCAGAAACGTAATGAAATACATCGGAAGCACCGAAAGCAATTCATATCTGAGTTTTCTCGAAGCCGCATACATATTTCTTGACAACTACCACGAATATTCACTTATGGAAAGCATTATCAGTGAAACCGAAAAACTGCTTTCCGACAAAACACTTGGTACTGTCAATGATCGTGCA